>Ga0182748_1000548_pt1 | contig 40205 bp, 37 predicted proteins | sample eDN3rd37CKraftOP_FD_128877 | JGI IMG/M metagenome (GOLD analysis project Ga0182748, IMG submission 128877) | Enriched Organic Plus compost microbial communities from Emeryville, California, USA - eDNA 3rd pass 37_C Kraft OP (version 2) (version 2) ... | reverse complement strand
GCTCTGCTAAGAGTGGTCGCGACAGCAAGACTCCAGCGATTCTGCCGCTTCGAGGCAAGGTATTGAATGTTGAACGTGCGCGTCTTGATCGCATGTTGAACAACAATGAAATAGTTAGCCTTATCAAGGCTCTCGGTGTGGGCATAGGCGATCAGTTCGATATGAACGGATTGCGTTATCACCGTATTATCATTATGACCGATGCCGATGTCGATGGAAGTCATATTGCAACATTGCTTTTGACGTTCTTCTTCCGCTACATGAAGGAGATTATAGATAGAGGTCATGTCTATTTGGCAAAACCTCCACTTTATAGCATCAACCGCGGACAAAAGAAGTACTATGCATATGATGAGGAAGAGCGCGACCGTATCATCAATGAGATAATCGCTGAGAAAACCGAAAAAGGTGTCACGATTGCTGATAGTGAAGACAGGGTAAAGCAGGCTGGTGTAACAATCTCTCGTTTCAAGGGTCTGGGCGAGATGGATGCAGAGCAGTTGTGGGAGACTACGATGAATCCTGAAAACCGTGTTCTCGTACAGGTTCGTGTCGAAGACGCTGAGCGAGCAGATGCAATATTTACGAAACTCATGGGTGACGAGGTACAGCTGCGCAAGAGCTTTATTCAGTCGAATGCACGCAATTTTGATCTAGAGGAACTGGACGTATAGATATGGAAGAAGAGAATACACAGCAAGAATTGGAAATGACGTTGCAACCAACACATTCGCGTAGTGTCGAACAACGCACTGTCGAAGATGTGATGGAAGATAGCTTTATGCGCTATTCAATGAGCGTGATTATTGATCGTGCGCTGCCAGATGTACGTGACGGTCTCAAGCCGGTTCATCGCCGTATATTGTATTCGATGAATCAAAACGGCAACCGCAGTAATGCGAAGTTTGTCAAAAGCGCTCGTATCGTCGGTGATGTCATGGGTAAATACCACCCGCACGGCGATAGTGCAATTTACGACTCTTTGGTTCGTCTCGCTCAGGACTGGTCGATGCGCTATATGCTCGTTCAGGGTCAAGGTAACTTTGGCTCTATGGACGGTGATCCACCGGCTGCTATGCGTTATACGGAAGCACGCATGGCGAAGCCTGCCGATGACATGTTGGTTGATATTGAAAAGAATACTGTTGATTTTAAGGATAACTTCGATGGCTCTGAAAAAGAACCAGTTGTTCTGCCGGCAAAGATTCCAAACTTGCTTCTCAATGGCCAGATCGGTATTGCGGTCGGTATGGCGACCAATATTCCTCCTCACAATTTAGGGGAATTGGTGGATGCGGCTGTAGAAATTATTGATAATCCTGAAGCAACAATTGATGATCTTCTGAAGCATGTCAAAGGTCCTGATTTTCCGACTGGCGCAATCGTATATGGCGGTGCGCCGATGAAGCAGGCATATCAAACTGGACGAGGAAGTGTTGTAATTCGCGCAGTAGCCGAAATTGAAGAAACGAAAAAAGGTCGACATCAGATCGTCGTCACGCAGATACCATACGGTGTAAATAAAGCAACACTTATCGAAAGAATTGCCGAACTTCACAAAGAAAAGAAGATTACCATACAAGATATTCGTGACGAGTCTTCACGTGGCGATGTTCGTATTGTTATCGAACTCAAGAAAGATGCTTATCCAAAGAAGGTACTTAACCAATTATACAAGCACACTGCGCTTCAGACGTCGTATCACTACAACATGCTTGCATTGATCGATGGTATTCAGCCGCGCGTGCTTGGCTTGCGTGAAATTTTGGATGAGTATATCAAACATCGACAAGTTGTTGTTCGTCGACGCACAGAATTCGAATTGCAAAAAGCAAAAGAGCGCGCACATATCCTGGAGGGCTATAAGATTGCGCTTGATCATATTGATGAGGTCATCAAGACGATCCGTGCAAGCAAGACGAGCGAAGAAGCTGAAAAGAATTTGATCACCAAGTTTAAGCTGACCGAAATTCAGGCAAAAGCCATCTTGGCAATGCAGCTGCGCAAGCTGACAGGTCTCGAACGACAGGCGATTGAAGATGAGTTGAACGAGCTTCTTGCACTAATCAACAAGCTCGAAGCTATCCTTGCTGACGAGAAGGAGATTCTCAAGGTTATCAAGGGTGAGTTGCTCGAGATGAAAGAGAAGTACGGTGATGAACGCCGTACACAAATTATCAATCATGAGCTCGGCAAGTTTAGCGACGAAGAATTGATTCCTGATGAGGAAAGTGTTATCTTGCTGACAACCGAAAATTACATCAAGCGTACGCTCGTCACTGATTATCGCCGACAGCACAGGGGTGGCAAGGGCAAGCGCGGTATGACGACAAAGGAAGAGGATATTATTTATCAACTTGTTCCCGCGAGAACGCATGATTTCTTATTGTTCTTTACGAACAAGGGTCGTGTCTTTAGGCTCAAAGCATACGAAGTTCCTGCGGCAAGTTTGGCTGCCAAGGGTGTTGCGGCCGTTAATCTATTGCAGCTGCAACCGGAAGAGAAAATCACTTCAATTATTCGTCATGAGAAAAATGCCAGCGATGAAGGCTATCTATTCATGGCGACCACCAAGGGAACTGTTAAAAAGACACCGCTCAAAGACTACGCCAATATTCGCACCAATGGTTTGATCGCAATCAAGCTGGACGAAGGCGATGAACTTCGGTGGATCCAGAAGACAACAGGTGATAATGATGTCATAATTTCAACATCGGCTGGTCAGGCGATTCGCTTCAACGAAAAAGATGCCCGACCAATGGGTCGTGCGGCTCGCGGTGTTCGTGGTGTGCGTTTGCGTCCAAACGATCACGTTGTCGGCATGGATATTGTTTCGGATAACGGTCGAAGCCTGCTCGTTATCAGCGAGAATGGCTACGGTAAGGCAACGAAGGTATCAAACTTCCCAAGTCACAAACGTGGCGGCGTCGGTATTAAAGCTGCAGTTGTGACGGCAAAGACTGGTCCGATCAAGAGTGTGAGAACGCTTGAAGAAGATGCGAGCGAAGCGTTGATTATTTCGAACAAGGGTCAGGCGATTCGGGTCAGTTTGAAAGATATTCCAACGCTTGGCCGCACGACGCAAGGTGTTCGCATTATGAAACTTAGTGAGGGTGATGCAGTATCTTCTATCGGTCTGATGAGCGAAAACAGCTCTTCGGAAGAGGAGGAAGAAAAGTAAGTGGAGCTTTCTCCCTATCTGTTGGCAATCGTTCTTGCATGGGTTGTCGCACAGGGCAGCAAATTTCTGATTAATAGTATTAAAAATAGCGGCGTTATTGATTATCGGCAACTCTATTCATCTGGCAGTATGCCGAGTAGCCATAGCGCTGCAGCCATCGCATTAATGAGTATTGTAGGGCTAAGGGACGGCATCGATACTGCAATTTTCGGTGTCGTCACCCTGTTTGCTGCGATTGTAATGTATGATGCATTTATGGTGCGGAGGTCGACGGGAGAGCAGGGGGAGGCAATTCAAGCGTTAATAAAAGAACAGAACAGCAAGGTTCGTTTACCGCGAGCGGCAAAGGGTCATGAACCTTTGGAAGTTGCTGTTGGGGCACTTATAGGCCTCGCAATTGGTACAGTTGTTTTCTTTATGTACTAATAAACAAAAAATAGATAAAAATCAGACAAAAACACTCTTGACGCACAGAGTGATTGGCGGTATTATGGATAACAGTCTGGTCGCCAGTCTATTTATTTGACGCTAGTGCGATACCCAACTACTGCGAGAGTGCGAGTTGAACAGATGATCCCGCACATTGACAATTTAGTTGTGCAATATCATCGTCAGTTTATTTGAGTCGGTACGGACTATAACGTACCATTTATGGAGAGTTTGATCCTGGCTCAGGATGAATGCTGGCGGCGTGCCTAATACATGCAAGTCGAGCGGCAGCGCGAGTAGTTTACTACTTGGCGGCGAGCGGCGGACGGCTGAGTAACGCGTGGGAACATGCCCCAAAGTGAGGGATAACTGCCCGAAAGGGTAGCTAATACCGCATGTGATCTTCGGATTAAAGCTTCGGCGCTTTGGGAATGGCCCGCGTCCGATTAGGTAGTTGGTGAGGTAATGGCTCACCAAGCCGACGATCGGTAGCTGGTCTGAGAGGATGATCAGCCAGACTGGGACTGAGACACGGCCCAGACTCCTACGGGAGGCAGCAGTAAGGAATCTTCCACAATGGGGGCAACCCTGATGGAGCAACGCCGCGTGCAGGACGAAGGCCCTCGGGTCGTAAACTGCTTTTATGAGTGAAGAATATGACGGTAGCTCATGAATAAGCACCGGCTAACTACGTGCCAGCAGCCGCGGTCATACGTAGGGTGCAAGCATTATCCGGAGTGACTGGGCGTAAAGAGTTGCGTAGGCGGTTGGTAAAGCGAATAGTGAAACCTGGTGGCTCAACCATTCAGACTATTATTCGAACTCACCAACTCGAGAGTGGTAGAGGTAACTGGAATTTCTAGTGTAGGAGTGAAATCCGTAGATATTAGAAGGAACACCGATGGCGTAGGCAGGTTACTGGACCATTTCTGACGCTAAGGCACGAAAGCGTGGGGAGCGAACCGGATTAGATACCCGGGTAGTCCACGCCGTAAACGATGGATACTAGCTGTCGGGGGTATCGACCCCCTCGGTAGCGAAGCTAACGCGTTAAGTATCCCGCCTGTGGAGTACGGCCGCAAGGCTAAAACATAAAGGAATTGACGGGGATCAGCACAAGCGGTGGATCGTGTTCTTTAATTCGATGCTAAACGAAGAACCTTACCAGGGCTTGACATCCCGAGAAGGCTTCCGAAAGGAAACTGTGCCCTTGTGGAACTCGGTGACAGGTGTTGCATGGCCGTCGTCAGCTCGTGTCGTGAGATGTTTGGTTAAGTCCATCAACGAGCGCAACCCTTGTGATTAGTTGTATTTTTCTAATCAGACTGCTCTAGTAATAGGGAGGAAGGAGGGGATGATGTCAGGTCAGTATTACCCTTACGTCCTGGGCTAGAAACACGATACAATGGCTAGTACAATGCGCAGCGAAGCAGCGATGCGGAGCAAATCGCACCAAAGCTAGTCCCAGTTCGGATAAGAGGCTGAAACTCGCCTCTTTGAAGCCGGAATCGCTAGTAATCGCAGGTCAGCAAACTGCGGTGAATACGTCACTGATCTTGTACACACCGCCCGTCAAACCATGAAAGTGACCAACACCCGAAGTCCGATTCGTCGGCCTAAGGTGGGGGGCATGATTGGGGTTAAGTCGTAACAAGGTATCCGTACCGGAAGGTGCGGATGGATTACCTCCTTTCTAGGGAGAATTACGCCAGCGAATCGAGAAATCATTCGCTGTAGCGAGGTCGGTCTTTTTGGTAAGCTGAGCTTACTTACCAAAGTTAGCCCTTCGGGGCAAGACTAGGCTCAAAATTAAATAAACGGCGCGATGGTATGCACAACTAAATTGTCAAATAAAACCACCCCTGGATAGGGGTGGTTTTGATATAAGTATATTAATTTTAATTATTTTAGCTATTGGCCAAACCGCTGAACAAGCCGGAAAGTAACCAACCAAGTAAGAGCGTATGGATATTTACCATCGAGACCAAACCAAAAATGATGGTAATGAGCGCGGCTAGTTTGTACCGATCGTAGCTGCCAATACCACCACCGAAGTTGTCAGCGACCCACTGATGATACTTCATAAATAGGCCTCCGATACAGGTGATAAGGAAGCCGACGATGAACCATGTGAGATTGAACTCGTATTCCATAAGCAACATTATAACCCATAATCTTGAATATCCATACAATTTACGCTACAATGAATGAGTTTATTGGCCATGCCAATATTGTTTGGGGACATAGCTCAGTTGGCTAGAGCACCTGCTTTGCAAGCAGGGGGTCCAGGGTTCGAGTCCCTGTGTCTCCACCACATGGGGTAGATTGGGCAAACGTCCATGTCTACTCCACCAAGGGGCTATAGCTCAGTTGGTTAGAGCGCGTCACTGATAATGACGAGGTCGATGGTTCGAGTCCACCTAGCCCCACCAAGAGGGCGACTAGCTCAGTTGGCTAGAGCATCTCGTTTACACCGAGAGGGTCGGGGGTTCGAGCCCCTCGTCGCCCACCATAGAAAAACCCTGGTCGATACGACCAGGGTTTTTCTATTTAGGGCAATAGCTATAAAAGCAGTATTATTTATTTATTATTTACATCAAAATATAGCCGTATACCTAAACAAAAATAACAAAATTAGATATGCAAAACCCTTGCAAAAACCTATTTGTTGCGGTACTATAGGTAGCAATAGGCGCATGTTCGTGAGCGAACCTCTGGCAACTAACATATAGAAAGATGCGTTGCGAGAATCTTTCTAATGCGAGAATTACAACAATTTTAATCTTTACACCTCAATAAACGGGTGGTAGGATAAAAAAACCGGCTTGAGAACAGTGAGGAATTATCAGGGTGTGGTAATTTCGAATGTGCTCTCAAGCGCAGAGCAAAGTAGCTTAACAATATGGATGATGTAAGAAAAAGAGATTGACGGCTGTAGTTGGTGATTACCAATTACTAGTTAAGTCAATGCATAAAAAGGTACTCAAGGGCACATAGTGGATGCCTAGACGTATATTACCGATGAAGGACGTGGAAGACTGCGATAAGCTTCGGGTAGCTGTCATCAAGCTGTGATCCGGAGATGTCCGAATGGGGAAACCCGGCATGGTTCATCCCATGTCACCTGCTCCTGAATATATAGGGAGTTTGGAGGGAACCGACTGAACTGAAACATCTTAGTAGGTCGAGGAAAAGAAAGTAAATAACGATTCCGAAAGTAGTGGCGAGCGAAATCGGAAGAGCCCAAACCTTACAAGTTCTCTGCCTAAAGCAGAGTATGGTTGATAGGCCAATGCTTGTAGGGGGTTGTGATATTACACGAGACCAAGTCAGAGAACTGAACTTGTTTCAGGTATCTGACTTGCGATGGCCAGCTATCACTGAGCCAGTAAGGTAAAAAATCGGCGTTGCTAGCAGAATAGTTTGAATGACTAGCCAAAGAACGTGAAAGCCGTGTACGCGAAAGCGACGCTGACCTTATACGTGTTTTATCGAGTAGGGCGGGGCACGAGAAACCCTGTCTGAATCCGGCTGGACCACCAGCCAAGGCTAAATATAATATACGATCGATAGCGAACTAGTACAGTGATGGAAAGGTGAAAAGAACCCCGGGAGGGGAGTGAAATAGATCCTGAAACTATGTGCCTACAAGGAGTCGGAGCCCTTTGGGGTGACGGCGTGCTTTTTGTAGAACGATCCAGCGAGTTAATTTCATGCGCGAGGTTAAGTCAAGTGACGGAGCCACAGTGAAAGCGAGCCTGAATAGGGCGATTCAGTGCATGGGATTAGACCCGAAACCGGGTGACCTAACCATGGGCAGGCTGAAGCGACGGTAACACGTCGTGAAGGGCCGAACCAGGACACGCAGCAAAGTGTTTGGATGACCTGTGGTTAGCGGTGAAATGCCAATCGAACTCGGAGATAGCTGGTTCTCCTCGAAATAGCTTTAGGGCTAGCGTCATGTGGTAGCAGTCGGGGGTAGAGCTCTGTAAAGGACTGGGGGGAGCAATCCTACCCACCCTTAACAAACTACGAATACCGTCTGTGGAATCATGGCAGTTAGAACGTCGGGGCTAAGCTCGGCGCTCAAAAGGGAAACAGCCCAGACCATCGTCTAAGGTCCCTAAATTAACACTCAGTGGGAAACAAGGTGAGATTTCTTAAACAGCGAGGATGTTGGCTTAGAAGCAGCCATTCATTTAAAGAGTGCGTAACAGCTCACTCGTCAAGAGATCTTGCGTGGAAAATGTACCGGGGCTAAAGTGTTATACCGAAGACATGGATTGCGTAGCAATACGTAGTGGTAGAGGAGCGTTCCTATCAGCGGCGAAGCCGGACTGGAAAGTACGGTGGAGCGGTAGGAAGTGAGAATGCTGGAATGAGTAACCATAAGAGGGGTGAGAATCCCCTCGGCCGTAAGAGCAAGGTTTCCTGAGCCATGGTAATCATCTCAGGGTTAGTCGGGCCTAAGCCGAGGCGTATAGCGTAGGCGATGGACATCAGGTTAATATTCCTGAACCGGTTAAGTTTTGTACACTGTTCACGGTGAGATACTCGGAGCGGATTCATGGTTTATCCGTCCAACCTAGCGGGAACGCAAAGGGAGTGAAAGTTGCCCTCCGGGCGACGATTCTGGGGAAGGCACTGGCTAGAAAAGCAGGTGTACGCGTGGACTTAGCCGCCCGTACCGCAAACCAACACAGGTGCTCGAGTCGAGTAGACTAAGGCTTACGAGAGACCCTTCGCTAAGGAACTCGGCAATACAGCGACCGTAACTTCGGGATAAGGTCTGCCCCCACTTCGGTGGATACGTTGTCAGTTTCAAGCAAGATGATAAAGAAGTACCCTTTTTACACACGAATTCTTACTGAGATAGATTGCTTGAAGCTGAAGTCCAACGCATCTAACGATGTGGGGGCCGCAGCTAAAGAGCCCACGGAACTGTTTACCAAAAACACAGGTCTCTGCTAACACGAAAGTGGATGTATAGGGGCTGACTCCTGCCCGGTGCCGGAAGGTTAAGGGGAGAGCTTCACGGTTCGAACTGAAGCCCCGGTGAACGGCGGCGGTAACTATAACCGTCCTAAGGTAGCGAAATTCCTTGTCAGGTAAGTTCTGACCCGCACGAATGGAGTAATCATGTGGGTACTGTCTCAGCGAAGGCCTCGGTGAAAGTGCATTGGCGGTAAAGATGCCGTCTGTCCGTACCAGGACGAAAAGACCCCGTGGAGCTTTACTACAGCTTTACATTGATCCGGGTTACAACATGTGTAGCATAGCTGGGAGACTTTGAAGCAGATACGCCAGTATTTGTGGAGTCACAGGTGAAATACCAGCCTTGTTGTGGTCTTGATCTCACTCTGACCGTTATCCGGTTAGAGGACCGTGTATGGTGGGTAGTTTAACTGGGGCGGTTGCCTCCTAAAGAGTAGCGGAGGCGTTCAAAGGTTGGCTAGCTTCGGATGGAAATCGAAGTGATAGTGTATGCGCATAAGCCAGCTTGACTGTGAGGAGTACATTCCAATCAGAGACGAAAGTCGGAGCAAGTGATCCGCTGTACGTACAATTTGTACATGAATGTGGGATCGACAGCGCACACGGATAAAAGTTACCCCGGGGATAACAGGCTTATAGCGCCCAATAGTTCACATAGACGGCGCTGTTTGGCACCTCGATGTCGGCTCATCACATCCTGGAGGGGGAGCACCTTCCAAGGGTTCGGCTGTTCGCCGATTAAAGTGGTACGCGAGCTGGGTTCAGAACGTCGTGAGACAGTTCGGTTTATATCCGGTATGGACGTCAGGAAATTTGAGAGGATCTGCCCCTAGTACGAGAGGACCGGGGTGGACGAACCTCTGGTGTATCGGTTGTGGCCACCTGCTGCATTGCCGAGTAGCTATGTTCGGACCAGATAAGCGCTGAAAGCATATTAAGCGCGAAACTGACCTCAAGATTAGATTTCCCTATGACCTCCCTGAAAGACGATCAGGTTGATAGGCGCAAGGTGGAAGTGCGGTAACGTATGGAGCTGAAGCGTACTAATAGAGGCATTGCCTTTTTATGTCCTTGTCACCAACGTTAATTTCCATATTGACAGAGGTGATGAGGTAGACTTAACTAGTAATTAGTGGTTGCCATGCAACCACCGTCAATCTCGCTTGGTTGCCAATATAGACACAATAAAATGTCATTGGTATACTGAGGAAAAGGTGAACAATCACCTTCATCGATTCGGTATTTAATAGACTATTTTCCAAGGACATCGGAGAGAGGTTTAAGAAGAGCCTTAAGTTTCTCTTCGGTGCCCATGGCGCCAGGGAAACACCTGTTCCCATTCCGAACACAGAAGTTAAGCCTGGCTGCGGCGATTATACTGCCACAAGTGGGAAACTAGCACGGTGCCGAATTATAAGAAGAGCTTCCGAATAGGAAGCTCTTCTTTTTTTCTAAAAATATATGAAACATAGAAAAACGACCGCTCTCGCAGGGCGGTCGTTTCTGGAGGGACTTATTTATTTCGATAAGTCCAAACAGGTGCCTTGGAAAGGATCTTTTAAGATCCGGATTCGTTTGGACAACGAACAATAACCATAATATAGCAAGTCATGCATAATCGCAATAGTTATTTCAAAATCAAAACGCTCATTGTAAATATTGACAAAATGTATATGCTATGCTAAAATGGTTACGTACACATAGCATATGTGAGGTAAACGGAGGGCTCGACTACTGTTAGTAGGCGAGCTTTTCTATAACAAGGAGGACTTGCAAATGGCAGGAACTAAAGCTGGCGGTATCAAAGCAGCCGCTACTAACAAAGCTAAGCACGGTGCCGACTTCTATGCTCGAATCGGCCGCATCGGTGGTCAGCGTGGTCACACCGGTGGTTTTGCTGCTAACCCTCAACTAGCTCGTATCGCTGGTGCTAAGGGTGGCCGTGTGAGCCGCCGTACCAAGAAGTCTGCTCAGACTTCTTCGGATGCTGCAAAAGCTGCCTAATGCCAATAGTATAACTAGCGAAATAGCCCCGTCTTTGAACGGGGCTATTTCGTTTGTATGGAATAGCGACGAAGTGCACAGATTCGCGCCTCATTAACACGCCAGATAGCACCGCAGGCCAGACAACGGTAGTTTTGTGTTTTTGTTTCTATGCCGGTAGTACGACATTCTGGGCAAGTACTACGTGCATATAGCCAGTCTCGATATGTATCCAGATTATCCTGGATGGTATCTTCGCTGATATTGACGCCATAACGAGGGGCAAGCTCGGTTTTTGCGTACTCCCAGGCGTCCCGCTCCAACTTAATAAGCTCGATATCTCGTTTATACTCGCTGTGGCCGAGGAGCGCGTGGCTCAGCTCGTGTAGCGTGTATTCGCGGCTGTGCGGTAGCTTTGGGTTATAAAAAACGGTTTTCTTATTGGCTGACCACAAAAACTCATCGGCAGTGTCAAAGCCGAATTCAGGATAGTCCAGTGACAGTTTTTTAATGAGAGAGTGTATCGATTGCATAATAGTAGCATCCGTAAATTACAGCTTCTTCAGGGTGTTGAGCGGCAACGATTTTTGGGCAAGGAATGTGCGGCGGTAAATGTTCGGTCAGTATGCGTTTAAGCTTCTTCGAATATTGGTTGAAATATGTTCCGATACTGCCGCCAATAACGATGACGTCTGGTTGCAAAAGGGGTATAGCAACTAAAAATCCGCGACTAATCCTATCGGCTATTTGATTCCATGAGCGCTCGTCATGGATATCTTTTGCGAAGCGCTTGAAGTCTTTCAGAATAGCCTTGCCACTAGCAAAGGATTCCCATTCGCGAACCTTACGTTTGTATTCGACGAGCATTCGACCACCTTCGCTAAATCTGAGTCCCGGATCGATCAATCCGTTAGTAATGATACCTGTTCCGATACCGGTACTGACAGTGACATAAAGTACAGACGAAGGCACGGGGTTCATTGAACGTGCTTCTGCTAGTCCGGCCAGGTTGGCATCGTTCTCGACTAGAATAGGCGCTTTGCCGAGGACACCTTTCAATGCGGTTGCTACGTCGAAATTCTTCCAATGTAAATTGTTGCACCATATAGCTACACCATCCCTGACGATTCCAGGCATGGCGATCGTTACGGCATCAATACGTTGGCCCCCGTAGTGTTCTTGGAGTGTTTTTCTGACGAGATGCAGATAATCCGTTTGATCAACGGGTGTAGGAAACTTCACAGTCTTACCCATAATCCCATCGCGAGAAAAAAGCGTGATGAGTGTTTTGGTCCCTCCTGTGTCGACTGCGACTATCATGCTACTAGTGTAGCATGTCCAGAAGAGACGCGCGCGGTTGTTTTTGATTAGAAAGACTGTATAATTAAAAGTAGAACAAACTTTTTGGGACTGGTATGAAAATATTTTCAGGGACAAGCCAGGGTGGGTCTGTGGCGAATTTTTTGGTTATTGGAATTGTTTTGATTGCCTTGGCCGCTGGCGGTGTTTATTTCTTGCAGCAACGCGAAGCTGAAACGCCTGCTAAACAACCGGCTGTACCAATTGCGCCAACGGAGCAGGCAGAGAAACAGAAAAAATCAGGCAATCAAAATCAAACAAAGAAAAAGCCGTCGAATAAATCTACTAAGTCGCAGAAGGAGCGAAAAAATGCAGCACTTCCGCAAACGGGTCCGGCTGATTCATTAGCGGTAATACTCGCAAGTGCTGTGCTTGCTGGTTTGTCTGTAGCATACATACGTTCAATTCTTTATCGGTTTGGCTATATACAGAGCTAGACGAAAAGTGCCACTAGTGTTACAATGGTACAAGATTTGGGGTCTGTTTATCATTCCCTGAAAAATATAGGAAGGAGATTTGTGAACCTCGAGGTTCATAGAGTAATTGATTTATGGCTAATGCCGCAGTAACAATGGATGATTTGCTCGCTGGTGCTGATGCAAGCACCAAGCAGCTTGTCGTAGGAGACATGGTGACAGGCACTGTCCTGTCAGTACGTAAGCACGAAGTGCTTATTGATCTTGGTGCCCAAGGAGTAGGCCTTGTGCCGCGCCGAGAAATTGGTTTCTCTCGATCGTTGAAAGAAGGCGACGAGGTAACTGCCAGCGTCGTTGACACCGAGCTGGAAAACGGTAATTCCCTGCTCAGCTTGCGTAAAGCAGCAAAAGACAGGGGATGGGAAGAAGTTGCCGCAAAACAAGAGAGCGGTGAAATCATCGAGATCACTCCGTACGATGCAAACCGTGGTGGTTTGTTGGTCGAGTACGAAGGTGTACGTGGTTTCTTGCCAGTGTCTCAGCTATCAGCCGAACACTACCCACGTGTTGGCAGTAATGACAAGGATGAGATTCTGCAGCGCCTGAACACGCTTGTTGGCCATCCTCTGAATGTGCGTATTCTTGATAGTGACCGCAAGGCAAATAAGCTGATTTTCAGCGAAAAAGAAGCTATCAAGGAAGGTCTCGCAGAGCGGTTCCAGAGCCTCAAGATCGGTGATATCGTCAAGGGCGTTGTTACCGGTGTCGTTGATTACGGTGCATTTGTAAATGTCGATGGCATCGAAGGTCTGATCCATATCAGCGAGATCAGCTGGGAGCGCGTCAGCAATCCAGCCGACTATGTCAAAGTTGGTGAAACGATCGAAGCAAAGATCATTTCTATAGACAAGGATCGCCTGAGTCTTAGTATGAAGCAGTTGACGAAAGACCCTTGGCTCGATGAGGTCGAGAAGTTCAAGTCTGGTGATACAGTCGAAGGTACCGTTACAAGGATTACACCATTTGGTGCATTCGTTCAGATCAGTCCTGCAGTTGAAGCACTTGTTCATGTCAGTGAACTTGGCGGCGGCGACAACGTTGATCCTGAAAAGGTCTTCATGCTGAACGAACGTAAAAAGTTCGTCATCCTGGATATCGAAAAAGAGAATCGAAAGATTTCTCTGAGCCTCAGCAAGAAGAAATAGAACGATGTTAAGTTAACATCGTTTGATGCATAAATAACAACGAGTAACAGAGATGAAAAGGAGCGAATCAAATGGCGGAAAAAGTCATCGTAATCGCGAACTCAATCACGGTAGGCGAACTGGCCGATGCGCTCAATCTGCCTGTTACTACGCTTGTTGGCGAGTTGTTCAAAAACGGTATCGCCGCGACGATTAATCAGCGAATCGATTTTGAAACAGCTCAAATTATTGTCGAGGAGCTGGGGCTTGACGTAGAGATCAAGAAAAAACAGGACGATCCTGTTGCAGTACGACAAACTCACGTTTTGTCCGAAAATGCAGTACCTCGTCCGCCTATAGTGGCTGTTATGGGTCATGTCGATCATGGTAAAACGACGTTGCTTGACACAATTCTTGGAACAAAAACTGCCGAGGGCGAAGCGGGTGGAATTACGCAGCATATCAGTGCATATCAGACCGAAAGAAATGGTCGGACGATCACATTGCTCGATACACCTGGACATGAAGCATTTGCTGCACTTCGTCAACATGGCGCAACGCTAACCGACGTTGTTATTATCGTTGTTGCAGCCGATGATGGCGTCAAACCTCAGACTGTTGAAGCAATACGCTTTGCGCGTAGTGCCAATGCTAAGATTGTTGTTGCAATCAACAAGATCGACAAAGATACCGCCAATCCTCAGCTTGTTAAAACACAGCTTGCGACTGAGCACAATTTGAATCCCGAAGAATGGGGTGGCGACACCATTATGGTTGAGGTGAGTGCAAAGACTGGCCAGGGTATTGATAAGCTTTTGGATATGGTTCTCCTGGTTGCCGATATGGAAGAGCTCAAAGCAGATATTGATGTTCCAGCTCAGGGTCTTGTCATCGAGGCGCATATGGAGCAGGGAAGAGGATCAGTTGTCAGTTTACTGGTCGAGCACGGCGAGCTAACACCTGGACAGCTGCTTGTTGCAGGTACTGCATATGGCAAAGTTCGTACGTTGCTTGATTTTCGAGGTAAACCTCTCAGAAAAGCAGGTCCATCAACGCCTCTGACAGTTACCGGATTCAAAGAACTGCCGCAATTTGGCGATAGTTTCACTATCGTCAAGAATGAAAAAGAAGCGCGTCAGATGGTAGAAAAAACACGTCTGGAGCGCGAAAAGGAAGCCGCAATTACGAACGTGACTAGTGCCGACATGCTCAAGATGATTAGTCAGAAGCATGAGACAGAGGAATTCAAAGTTATCGTCAAGGCAGACGTTCAGGGTTCATTAACATCTGTTGTTGATAGTTTAAAGCTTCTAGACACGGGCGGCGAGGTGACATTGCGTGTTGTTGGAAGCGGTGTAGGCAACATATCCGAGAATGATATTCGTTTAGCCGCAGACGAAAAGACGGTCATCTATGGTTTTAATGTTGAACTACCTCCGGCAGTCAAGAAGTTGGCCACTAGAGATAAAGTTCAGGTGCGACTCTTTAAGGTCATTTACGAACTATTGGACGATGCTCGTCGTTCAATGAGCGATTTGCTTGCGCCGGAAGTTGTTGAGACTGAAGTCGGTAAACTGACGGTTAAAGGTGTATTCCGCACGCTCAAAGATTCTGTGATTGTTGGAGGTGAAGTGACCAAAGGCAAGGTGACTCCAAATGTTCTTGCGCGGGTCAAGCGCGATGGCGAAACGATCGCAGAAGTTGAGGTTACTAGTGTCAAGCGTCAACAACAAGAGGCAAAGGAAGTCTTCGAAGGTGAAATGTGTGGTTTGAATCTGAAGACAGAAAAGAAGCTCCTCATGCAAGAAGGCGATGAGCTCGAATTCTTTACCCGTGAACTTGTGAGCAGGTCAATTGGCTAGCACAAAGTAGTTATGGTAGAGTATACTAGTAAGTAAGGAGAAAACATGTTTCAACTAGACGACAAATTTCTAACAGATATCGGGCTCGGCGATCTGCCTGATGATCAAAAGCGTGCATTCTTGCAACATACTTACGAAGAATTGGAACTGCGGGTCGGAACGCGTCTTTCTGAAGGGTTAACTGATCAACAGTTGGAAGAGTTTGAAAAAATTATCGATCGCGATCAGGATGTGATCGAAAACTGGCTTGCTGCGCATGTACAAGATTACACTAATGACGAAGTCTTCAAGCGTATGCAGGTAGCATTGAACTTGGATCCGGCTGATCCGGTGCTGAAAGCGGAATTTGTCGCAACCAAGTGGCTAGAAGTCAATCGTCCGGACTATCGTGATGTCGTGAAATCGGTTCTAGAAGAACTCAAGGCTGAAATCATCGCAAATCGCGATGCGATTCTGGGTGGTATTGCTCAAAACGAAGCGGATGGCCAACAGCAGCAACCTCCAGCAGCTGCTTAGTCTTTTAATCTAGCGCCATAACCAACGAGAAATGCCGAAACCGGCATTTCTTTTTTGCCTAGGGGCTTAATACTATCAATAGCGACTGATTTTTCGGCCGCTCCAACGACAAGTTTTTCGGTGCCGGACACAGCTATAGTGCCTGGATCGAGTTTTTCATCTGACACATGAGCCTTGGTAATGATAACATCCACGTCGCCAAGTGTTGTCTTGCTCTGCGGCCATCCCGCATAAGCCCTGATTTCATTGACAATTCGTATTGCAGGCTTATTCCAGTCGACTACACTGTCGGTTTTGTCGATTAGCTTGCTGTAGGTTGCTTGATCTGCGTCTTGGGGTGTTGGCTGCAAAGAGCCGTCGATTATTTTTGGAAATACTTCAAAAAAGAGCTGCGTGCTGGCGTCAACAATCTTTTTATACAAGTGAAATTTTTCTTCGCTGTCTTCGATCGCGACAGTTGCTTGGGCGAATACGGGTCCTTCGTCCATGCCGGCCGTTAGCTTCATGATCGAAACACCGGTTTCGGAATCGCCATTCAACAGAGCAGATTCAATCGGTGTAGGTCCCCGATATTTCGGGAGTAGAGAAGGGTGAATATTAATAATCCCCATGGGGAATATATCGATAACTTTTTGGCTGATAATACGTCCATATGCGGCAAGTACGGCAATCTCCGCATTCAGTCCCTTCAATTCGTCGATGATTTCCGAAGGTTTATTCGGCAAATATACAGGAATATCGTGTTTTTCTGCGATGGCCGCGACTTCTAACGCACGTTTATTACGTGAATTCGTATGTGAATGATGCGATACGATGGCAACAACCTCGTAGCCGCGCTCTATGAGTCCTTTGAGAATTGGCGCTTCGGTTTTTTCGAGTCCACTAATCAGACGTTCGTTGCCAAAAAATACAACTCTAGTCATCGTCGAAAAGATCCTTGCTCATGACCTCGGTATCATAATCAAGCGGTTGTAATTCCCCTTTGTCATCAAGAGTATAGAAAGCGTCCTTTTTGTCTTTGATATGGTCAACAAACACAATTCCGTTTGTGTGGTCAACTTCATGTTGGATGACACGCGCCAAAAAACCTTCGGCTTTGAATCTGACTGGTTCGCCATGAATATTGAGTGCTCGTACCCGAATTTTTGTGTGTCTCGGCACCTTGCCATATACATGTTTAACACTGAGGCAGCCCTCGTAATCTTCCTCGATCTCTCCTTCTTTTTTGATGATTTCAGGATTGATGAGAACCGTGAAGTCACGAGACTCTTTATTCTCGAAATCACTGCGAACAATCACGACACGTTCCAGTACATCGATCTGGACGGCGGCGAGCGCAGCGCTGATTTCATGGGGACGGGAATCCTCCCAGTCGAGAGCCGCGCTGGTCATATCGTCGATAAGTTTAAGAACTTTGTCGTCGACGGTTTTTACCTTGCGTGATTTTTGTCGCAAATGTGGATTGGGTAATGTGATGATATCTTCTTTTTTCATAGCGATTTATAGCGATATTACATACCAGTATAACAGATTACAGCAAGCTAATGGGGTCGAGTTCGAATTGCCAATGGGCAGGAGGTAGATGGTGGAGGGCATCTATCAAATGTTTTCGCTGTCGCGACTTCAAAATGAGCTGCCAGCGGTAAGTGTCTCGCATTCGTTCGTAGAATGCAGGCGCGGGTCCGAGAATCTCGACGGAATCAGGGAGGACCTTTCTGAGTTGTTTTGCCAATTCGCTTGCGTTTTTGATTGCACTGTATTCACTTTTGTAGACACAGGTGAGTCGCAACAGGAAAGAGAACGGTGGGAAGTTCGCGCGTTTTCTTTCAAGAAGTTCCTTTTCATAGAACTCTTGGTAGTTGGCGGCAAGTCCTTCGGTAATAGAAAAGTGATTAGGATGGAAACTTTGCACGACGACGGATGTATCGTGTTCATCGCGTCCAACGCGTCCTACGGCTTGCGCGAGGAGTTGGAAAGTTCTTTCAGGGGCCGAAAAATCAGGTAGAAACAGTCCAGTATCAGCTTGAACAATTCCAACCATTCTCAGACCCGGCAAATCGAGACCCTTTGCAACTACTTGTGTGCCTATGATGATTTGAATCGAACCGTCATACAGTTCTTTGTAACGAGCATTGATAGTGTTTTCCTGATCGCTGTCACCATCAAACCGTGCGATATGTGCTTTTGGATATAGCTTTGCTAGTTCGGATTCGATAATTTTTGTACCTATACCTTTATAGACAATAGAGCTGCTATCGCATTCCGGGCAACTTAGCGGTACCTTCGCCGCAAAACCACATATATGGCAACGTGTCTTGAACTCGTCGGCATGAAGGGATAGTGGCACGTAACAACGACTACATATAGATTGCCAGCCACATTGTTCGCATAATACGACACTAGCGCTTCCCCGACGATTATGGAAAAAGAGAACTTGGTGGCCGCTAGCTATGGTTTTCTCCAATTCGGTCAGCATTGTATTTGAAAAGAAACGGTGGCGAGTGAAGTTTTGGCGATCCGTCATATCGATGAGATGGATAGTAGGCTTTTTTGCTGAACGTGCCGTGACGGGCATCGAAACAATCGTGCCTTTTTGTTGCGCAATGAAATAATCGGGCAAAGATGGAGTGGCACTTCCTAATACAAGGCGGGCTTTGTGATTTCTTGCCAATATGCTAGCTGCGCGTAAGGCAGAGTAGCGGGGTGATTGCTCTTGTTTATAACTTGGTTCATGGGCTTCGTCGATGATAATCAGTCCAACATCATACACAGGCAGGAATAAGGCTGAGCGTGGGCCTATGATAATTTTTGGTTTAGGGTCATTGGCGACTTTCTTCCAAACAAGGTGTCTTTGCGCCTCTGTCTGACCGGAGTGGGTGAGATAAATATTTGGAAAATGCGATGAGAATTCATCGACGATTTGCGATGTTAATGCGATTTCGGGGACGAGCACAATCACAGATTTTCCGCGTGAGAGTTCGTTGCGCGCCGCTTCTACGTACACAGCAGTTTTCCCCGATCCGGTAACACCATGTAACAGGATCGTTCGAGGAGTAGGGTCCTTTATCTTCTTGATGGCAGACAACTGATATTTATTGAACACAATTTTTGTTCGGTTTCTGACCGATTGGACTAAAGAGTCTTTTTGTGCGCGGCGCTTTTTTTGAATACCTCGAGGAACCATCAGCTGCAGAACCGATGATAAATGCGTGGCGTAATATGCGCTGATCCACTCGGCCAGTTTTACTAGTGGGAGTGGCAAGGGCCGTTCTTCGATAATTGATAGAACGGGTTTTGTGTTGTAATCGGGTTTTTTGACGGCAGCCATGATGACTCCCGTTACAGTCTTTTTACCTGCTTGAATGGTAACGATCGTGCCGATTTCTAGCTTCCTTTCAGAGGCATATGTAAAGGTTGGGCTGTCTTTGCGAATAATAAGCATAGGCGCAACCTCGTAATAATGCATAAAATCCATTATACTCGAGGATGTTATGATGTATTTTCATAGTCGAGCTGAGGCGGGCGAGCAGCTTGCAAGGGAACTGTTTGACAAATACCGTTATGAAAATGTTGCTCTCGTTGCTTTGGGTGACGGTGGTGTGGCGGTAGGTGAGCCTATAGCTGAAAGATTACACTGTGTGCTAACTCTTTTGGTGTCCGAAGATGTCGAAGTGCCTGGTGAAAACCAGCTCTTTGGCAGTGTGTCGCAGACAGGGCAATTCACAATGAATAGTGAGCTGGGTGAGGGGCAGTTCAATGAATATGCGTACGAATATCATAACTATCTAGAGGAGCAGAAACGACAGGCATTTAACAGGATCAACCGTCTTATCGGCGATGGCGGCGTGATCGATCGTGATTTATTGCAGGATCATACGGTCATATTGGTAAGCGATGGTCTCAAGGACGTGATGACGATTGACGTTGCGTTGGATTTTCTCAAGCCGATCAGGATACAAAAGCTTGTCGTTGCATCACCGATAGCAAGTGTTGAAGTTGTCGATAAAGTTCATATGATTGCGGATGAACTTCATATTATCGATGTCAAAGCGAACTATATTGATACGGATCATTACTATGATCAAAACGACCTGCCGTCGCATGAAGAAACGATCGCAAAAATCAATCAAATTATCCTGAATTGGCGATAAAGTTCCAATAACCCCTTGTTTAGTGTTGTAAGAAAGTGTAAGATAAAGACAACGTACGGAGTGTGGGAAGGTTGTAAAAAAGGGAGACTATGCTAGACGTTTTTATTACATCAAGGGTACGACGCAAGATTGTTGTAGTTTATGCTAAGTATCCTGATTTCCGCACTCATGTGAGAGGTCTTGCAAAACTTATTAAGGAAGATCCGGGTAATATCCAACGGGAGCTCAAGCGCTTGGAAAAAGTCGGCTTTTTGACAAGCGAAAAGCAAGGTAATACCAAGATTTATTCGACTAATAAACAATTTGCGATTTTCAAAGAATTGCAAAATATTGTCATCAAATCACAACAACAATCGGCTCGTCCAAAGCGCACCAACACGAATCTTTAGCCATGGATCTGTTCGATGAGATTCTGAGGGCGCGGGGGTTGGTCGGCAAAGCGCGTGATGCGTTTTTGAATCCTAGCTATGATGCAAAGCACGATCCGTTTCTATTGCCTGACATGCAGGCTGCTGTCGGTCGACTTGTCCAAGCGCGAGAAAAACAAGAGAATATCACTATATATGGCGACTACGACATAGACGGTCTGACGGCGACGACTCTGCTGCTCGATGCGTTTCAGTCATTCGGCTTTAAACATGTCGATGCATTTATCCCGAATCGATTTGTTGAAGGTTACGGTATGACAATTGATGCAGTCGAACGAATTGCAAAAGCCGGAGCGACATTAATCATAACTGTGGATTGCGGTAGTCTCAGCGAAAAAGAAATTATTCGCGCAAAGGAACTAGGGGTCGATGTTATTGTTACAGATCATCACAATGTCGCCGAGGTGCAGCCACCAGCCGTTGCGGTGATCAACCCGAAGCGCAAAGATCACAACTATCCATTTATCGATCTTGCGGGTGTGGGTGTGGCATTCAAACTTGTGCAGGCGCTACAAACAAAACTACAAGGTCTCGATGATGGTTATGAAAAGTGGCTGCTTGATCTTGTTGCGCTGGGTACTGTTTGTGATGTGGTGTCGCTCATTGATGAAAATAGAGCAAATGTATTTTGGGGTCTCAAGGTGCTGGCAAAAACCAGGCGTCCGGGACTCAGGGCATTGATGGCGATTGCTAGTGTAGAGCCTGAAGATCTGACTGCGCGTACACTTGGTTTTGTGTTGGGGCCTCGGCTCAATGCGGCTGGCAGACTGGAGACGGCACGTATAGCTCTCGACTTATTGACAACAAAAGACAATATGGAGGCACTGGCAAAAGCCAAGCAGCTCGATGAGATGAACAAAGCTCGCCGTGCCGAGCAAGATGGAATTTTTCGCGAAGCTATTTTGCAGGCCGAACAATATATGAGCGACCCTGTGCTTGTTGTGAGTAACAAAGGATGGAACCATGGGATTATTGGCATCGTTGCTGCTAAGTTGCTCGAAAAATTCAATAAACCGACGTTTGTTTTGGAGGAGATTGGTGAAGAGGCGAAGGGATCAGCGAGAAGTTTCGGCGATTTTAGTGCTGCCGATGCTATCCGTGCCGCAAATGACATCATTATCAAGGGTGGCGGGCACAAACTGGCTGCAGGCGTGACGCTTCCGACGAAAAACATCCCTGCCTTTCGTCAGCGCGTCAATGATTTTTATCGCTCACAAAAATTGTTCAACCAAGAAGTGTATTTGTTGCCGAAAGAAGATGTTGTCACGTCGATCGATCGAGTGACTGAAGAATTCGTAAAACAACTCGCTATTCTGGAGCCATACGGCAATGGCAATCCTGAGCCAATTCTTAGTACACAGAATTTGCGCGTTTTTTATAGAAAACGGCTGGGCGCTGATGGTCAGCATATCAAATTAGGGCTACAGGACATAGCGGGTCAGCAGATATATATGATTGCATTTAACGCACCGGACCATTTTTTTGTCGAGACTGGTGAGCGTGTGACGGCATGGTATCAACCATCTATCAACGAATGGCAAGGACGCAGAAGTGTCGAAGGCTACTTGCTGCGGATAGAACGAGCCTAGTTTAATGAGCGCTTGTATGATACTTGCATAGAGGCGATACATCTGTTACAATTAACCCGATATGATACAAGTTACACGCAAAGATTCTAACGAAGCGAACGAAAACATAATTCGCCGGTTTAACCGCAAGGTCTTGCAGAGCGGAGTTTTGGCGAGTGCCAAGGCATCGATGCGCTTTAGTAAGCCAATGAGCCGTACCGAACGGCGTGCGAAGGCGATCATTCGCCGAGAACGCAAGAACGAGAAGTTAGCAAAGGCGCGATTGGGGCTCCGATAGACGATGAGCCTCAAGGATACAATCCAAGAGGACCTGAAGGCCGCATTGCTAGCTGGTGATCGATTCACCGGTGACACTTTGAGAAACATCAAGGCGGCTATTTTGAATGAAGAAGTTGCTTCGGGAAAGCGTGATGAAGGGTTGTCTGACGAAGAAATTGAGAAGCTTATAGCTCGTGAAATCAAAAAACGCAAAGAAAGCATTGCCCTTTATGAAAGTAATGGTCGCCCTGAACTTGCTGAAGATGAGCAAAAAGAAGCGGATGTACTGGCAAAATATTTGCCCGAGCAGCTGGGCGAAGATGAAATCGACAAAGTCGTCAAAGAGAAAATTACTGCACTTGGCGTGGGCGGTCCAAGTGCAATGGGCCAGGTTATTGGTGCAGTGAAACAGCAACTTGGTAATAGCGCGGACGGCGCGTTAATTGCAAAAATCGTAAAACAAAACCTTGATCAGGGGGGTGCGAAATGATTTTGTTTTTCGGTCCCGCCGGGGCGGGAAAAAGCGTTCAGGGGCAAATGCTTGCTGCGCGTTTGGGATGGAAGTGGTTGTCTACCGGACAAATGTTCCGAGAGAGTAGTGACCCTGAGATAAAAGAAATTCTCAAAACCGGCGAACTTGTCAGCGACGAAAAGACTTATGAGGTCGTACGCGAAGCATTCAAAAAATTCAAAAATGCCGACAAGCTGATTGTCGACGGTTTTCCTCGTACAATGGCTCAGGCTGAATGGCTGATGGATGAGAAGAATTCTATGGGTCGCAAAGTGTCTATGGTTGTTGTGCTTGAAGTACCGGAGAGTGTCATTCAGAAACGTCTGGCATTGCGCGGTCGCGATCAGGATAAGCCTGAAATTATCGATCGTCGTATGAACATTTATCGCCGACAGATGTATCCAGTGCTTGGGTTTTTGGCCGACAGAGGGGTCAAGATTATTCACCTGGATGGAACGGGAACGGTCGGTGAAGTTCATGACAAAATCGTTACTGAACTTGAGCACCACAAACTAGCCTAATATCATGCAGCCACAAAAAACTGACGTACAAATCCAGGCTATGCGCGAAGGGGGTCGGATTATAGCGACTATCTTTGCTGATCTCAAAAAAATCGTTCGACCTGGTATGACTGGAATGGATGTTGACGCATGGGTAGAGAATGAAATCATAAAACATGGCGCAACTCCGACCTACAAAGAGCCGGTACCGAATTTTCCTGGTGTTATCTGTATTAGCGTGAACGATGCGATTGTTCACGGGGTACCTACAGATTATCCGTTTGAAGAAGGTGATGTGGTTGGTTTTGATCTCGTTATCACATATGGTGGCATGAAGGTTGATTCTGCTTTTACGATGGTCATAGGACAAGAGCCGAAAGGTGCGGTCAAACACCTACTCAATGTTACAGAGCGAAGCTTGTATGCGGGTATCGATGCAATTTGCGGCGAAGGTACACGCACGGGCGATATAGCGGCAGCGGTCGAAAAAGTATTATCCGATGGCAAGCTCGGCATCATTCGTGACTTGGTCGGTCACGGTGTTGGAACGGAAATGCATATGCCACCGAACGTACCGAATTATGGTCGAAAAGGGACGGGCGATGTGTTGCATGTAGGTGATACGATCGCTATAGAACCGATGGCAACTCTTGGCGGTGAGGGTATCTATACAGATCCAGACGACGATTGGACGATATTGACTCGCGATGGCAGTCTTGCCGCACAGTTTGAGCACACAGTTCTCATTACCGAAGATGGATGTGAAATCCTGACTCAACTCTAGACATAGAGCTTATGGCTGTTCAAAATGCTTACATCAGTCTATAATATGAAATATGCACGACAGTTCTCGTTATGCAGTCGGTATTGATGTAGGGACAACGACTGTTCGTTGTGTCGTCGGTCATGTCGATGCGACGACAGGCACTCCATCTATTGTTGGTGTCGGCGAAGTGCCAAATACTGGCATGCGCAAAGGTACCATCATCAATCTCAATGGCCCAGCTCAAGCAATCGATGATGCGCTCGGCGAAGCCGAACGCATGAGTGGTCACCAGATCGATGTTGCTGCTGTCAGTATCAATGGTGCGCATATTCTGAGTACGACAACAGACGGCATGATAGCGGTTAGCGCTCCGGATCATGTCGTGACTACAGATGATGTTGCTCGAATTGAGGATGTTGCAACGGTAGGCAAGGTGCCGCCGAATCGAGAAATTTTGCAAGTTGTACCACATAGCTATCGTTTGGATGGTCAAGATAATATCAAGGATCCGGTAGGCATGACTGGAACCAGGCTGGAAGTTTCGGCAAATGTGATTTCGGCACTGACTCCAAACGTCAATACGCTCCACAGCGTACTCGATATGGCAAAAGTGGAGCCTAGCAATATCGTACCAAGCGCTGTTGCTGCTGCACGAGCGGTACTCAATGAGCAGCAGATGGAAAATGGCGTAGCTGTCATAGATCTAGGCGGTGCAACGACGGGTATAGCGATTTTTGAAGAAGGCGATTTGCAATATACCTCTGTCATTCCGGTTGGAGGCAACAATATTACGAATGATCTTGCGATTGGTCTCAAGACTGATCCTGAGATTGCCGAAAAGGTAAAGCTAGCTCATGGTTCGGCCGTTCCGCAGACTGGCAGCGAGACAGTAACTATCAAGCACGAAAAAGAAACATTGGAATTTAAACGATCCGATGTTGATGAGATAGTAGGTGCGCGACTAGATGAACTATTCGAGGTGATTGTTAAGGAGCTCAAAAAAGCGGGCAGATTCGCAAAACTTCCGAGCGGTATTGTATTAACTGGTGGTGGTGCGAACCTGAAGTATATTGCAGATTACACCAAAGAATCGCTAGGTCTTGCTGTACGTATAGGCGTTGCAAAAGGATTCGGCGGCGTGGCGGAACATATGGATGAACCGCAATATGCGACCGTCATAGGACTCATGTTTGCAGATCTGTCTAGCAATTCAGTGAATCATCAAAAAGGCAGCGACCGTACCAAAAAGGCTGCGAGTCATGCGGGAGGATTTATTAAACAATTTTTCGGCAGGCTAAAAACTTGACGTAGTTTGATTTGAAAAAATCGATGATATACTAAAAAGAAGTAAGGACTGAGGGAGTATCCATGCCGGAAGTAACACCAAGCGAGATTCAAACGTTTGCGAGTATAAAAGTAGTTGGCGTCGGAGGGGCAGGCGGCAGCGCAGTAAACCGCATGAAGGACGCCGGACTAACCGGTGTGCAGTTCATTGCGATGAACACTGACGCGCAAGCCTTGCATAATAGCAAGGCCGACGTAAAGATCCACTTGGGACACAAAACGACCGGCGGTCTGGGTGCAGGCGCTGATCCTTTGGTGGGCGAAGCGGCAGCAAACGAATCTCGCGAGGATATTCGCAACGCGTTGGAAGGTGCCGACATGGTGTTTGTTACTATCGGTGCTGGTGGTGGTACAGGCAGCGGTGCTGGTTATATTGTTGCTGAAATAGCACGCGAGCTGGGCATCTTGGTCGTTGGTGTCGCAACAAAACCGTTTAGCTTTGAGGGTGAAAAGCGACGTATCAATGCAGAATGGGCAATCAGTAAACTTGGCCGTAATGTAGATACTTTGATCACGATTCCAAATGATCGCTTACTCCAGACGATCGATCGGCGCACTCCGTTACTCGAAACATTCAAGATCGCAGATGATGTTTTGCGACAGGGCGTTCAAGGTATATCTGAGCTTATTACTGAGCACGGACTTATCAACCTCGACTTTGCAGACGTCAAGGCTATCATGAGTAATGCCGGTAGTGCGCTTATGGGTATTGGTCGTGCCAGTGGCGATGACCGTGCTGCACAGGCCGCTCAGCAAGCAATCGAATCGCCACTCATCGAAGTATCGATCGATGGCGCAAAGGGTGTGCTGTTCAATGTTACTGGTGGTTATGATATGTCTATGTCCGAAATCCAGGAAGCAGCGGAAATCATTACCAGCGCTGTTTCGCCTGAAGCGAATATCATCTTCGGTGCAACGCTTAAGCCTGAGCTTGAAGATGAGTTGATTATCACGGTTATTGCAACCGGTTTTGACAGCGAGTTCTTTGCGCAGCAGGAAATTTCTCTCAACCCGGAAGATCACAAAACCCAAAAGCAGGAATCCCGTAGTGTAAGCGATGATGCTGTCGAGGGTATGGATCTCAATCTTGACAAACCGGATCCAGAGGCGCACTTTGCTGAGGAGCCAACCGGCAATATTTGGGACACTCCAAACGATGATGACGATGAATCCGACACGCCAGCTTTCCTAAGGCGTCGCAAACGACATCAAGAGTCGAGTGACGAATCGTAAGGAGGCGTCATGCGAAGGCAGGTGAATATTGGAGACAGTCGGGTGATCGAATCCCGTGAGGTAGGCGACGGAACGGCGATTCGTCGTCGTCGCGAGACACCTGACGGTTATCGATTTACGACATACGAACGTATCGAAAAGCCGAACCTGATTGTTATCAAAAAAGATGGTTCGAGAGAACTGTATGACCGACAAAAATTGATGACAGCTATCCGACGTTCGGTTGGTAAGTTTTTTGCCGGTGATGCTGATATCGAAAAGATCATTGATAGCGTAGAAGATAATTTATACGCGATGAATGATTTGGAAATACCATCTAAGACGATAGGCGATTTGGTTCTCGATGAACTGGCGAAGCGCAACGAAGTAGCATACGTGCGTTTTGCGAGCGTTTATCACGAATTCAAGACGCTTGATGAATTCGAAGCAATATTAGCATCTCGACGTAAGGAGAAAAAGAAAAAATAACAATGGCAGTAATGATTTTTTATAAATCAGCTAGTGATCATGCTAGGGATGTGATTGAATTCTTGCATGATTTCGAAAAAAGAACAGCACGAAAAATCGAGGAGATCGATCCGGATAGTCGACGCGGCATGGCACTTTGCCGTTTGTACGATATTGTTGAGTATCCGACTATCTTGGCCACGACAGACGATGGACAATTGAGAAATAAATGGCGCGGTTTGCCGCTACCAACCATAGAAGAGGTGAGTTACTATGTTTAGGAAAATACGGAATTACTTTACGCACGAGGACGAAAAGCTTCGTGACAATCGGTGGATTTTCTCGACCATGCTTATCGGTGCAGTCTTGAGCTTGATCGCTGCATTTGTATTGTCTGTTGAGGTAATACATCTGGCTCGTAATCCAAACGCATCGCTAAGCTGCAATATCAATGCGATTATCAGCTGTGGTACGGTTGCTAAACATCCGACGAACGAGTTGTTTGGTTTTCCGAATAGTTTCATTGGTCTCATGAGTGAGCCTGTCGTCATCGCAGTTGCAATCGCGGGCTTGGCCGGGGTTCGTTTCCCGAGGCTCTTTATGTTCGTTGCGCAGATTTTTTATACACTTGGTTTCGTATTTGCGCTGACACTACTGTATATCAGTATGTTTATCATCCAGGCTCTGTGCCCGTGGTGTTTGCTGGTGACGCTCACGACAATCATGGTCTGGTTCTCAATCACTCGATATAACATTCGCGAAAACAATTTGTATCTGCCAAAGAATCTTAGCAAAAAAGCACATAAGTTTATCGAAAAGGATTACGACAAATTTGCGATGGCTGTCCTCATCTTCGTCATTGTCGCGGCTATCGTTGCAAAGTATGGCGACGGCTTGTTTGCATAAGGGATTTTCGCTATAATACCTCTTACAGGCGCCCGCCAGTTGGCGGAGAGCGGCCATCACCCGCGAGCCCCCGGAAGAACGCCTATGCCGTAGGTCAGTAGAACCGGGCGTCAGTGACACGTCAGATCACGCAAAGTAAGAGCTGAAAGAATCGCTTCTTTCGGAAGCCAGATGGTACCGTCCGCAGATATGCGGATTCTGGCAGACGAAGGAAGCGCTTTTTGTTTAAAAAAGGAAAGGCGAAATGAGCGAAATCAACATGGATCAATTCGAGCTCGCTGCACGGATGACTCACGAGGAAGCGATGCAAGAGAATCTAAACGATATTATCCAAAACATGTCACAATTCGCCGTTGTCGCAGACATGCTAGCAAAGGAGGAAGGTCAAGATGAAGTTTAAATCAGGCACCAGGCGACGAGCGATCGAATACGAAAAAGACCTCGTACAATACTGGAAAAAGAACAAGACATTTGAAAAATCTATAGAACAACGTCCTGCCGACAACGCATATGTTTTTTATGACGGTCCGCCGTTCATCACTGGTGTGCCACACCATGGCACATTGCTGAGTAGCATCGTAAAAGATGCCGTGCCACGTTATTGGACGATGAAGGGCAAGCGTGTCGAGCGTGTCTGGGGTTGGGACTGTCATGGTCTGCCTGCCGAGGTGTATACCGAGAAAAAGCTCGGCATCAAAGACAAAAAAGAAATTGGCACCAAAATCAGCTTGGAAGAATATATTTTGGCTTGTCGGGAAAACATGGTTCAAACAGGCAGTCTGTGGCAGGACACTATCGAACGTATTGGTCGTTGGGTAGATTTCGAAGGTGCTTACAAGACAATGGACAAAGAATACATGGAGTCTGTCTGGTGGGCATTTAAGACCCTGTACGAAAAGGGCAAGATCTACGAGGGCGAGAAGGTTCTCATGTACTGTACGCATGACGCAACGCCGCTTGCCAAGGCAGAAATTGCCATGGACAATAGCTACCAAGACGTGACCGATCCGAGCGTATACGTGAAGTTCAAGTTGACCGATTCCGATGCGTATTTGCTCGCATGGACGACTACGCCATGGACGCTCAACGCAAACACAGCACTGGCAATCAGCAAAGATGTCGAATATGCCGAGGTTGAGCTCAATGGAGAGAAATTCATACTCGCCAAAGACCTGCTCAACAAAGCTTTGACCAACGAAAAACACGAAGTCTTGCCGTACAAGGTGCTGCGAACATTCGTGGGTGAGGAATTGGTCGGAAAGAGCTACGAACCGCTATTCGCTGATCGTGGCGAAAACGCCCATAAGATTTGGGATGCATGGTTTATCCATACCGAAGAGGGTACAGGCATCGCGCATCAGGCACCCGCATACGGTGAAGAAGACTATCAATTGAGCAAAGAAATGGGCTTCCCGATGGTACTCGACACTGACGACGAAGGCTACTACACGGAAGGTGAGTGGAAAGGCAAGCAAGTTTGGGAAACAAACAAAGAAATCGCGAAGACATTGCATGAACGAGGTGTCGTCTGGAAGATCGATTACATCAAGCACAGTTATCCGCATTGTCATCGCTGCGGCACAAAGCTGATGTATCGTGCCGTACCGAGCTGGTTTATGGATATTGATGGCCAGAAAGATCAGATGCTCGAAAGGAACGAAGATATCAACTGGTTCCCAGCGCATATCAAGCACGGCAGATTCCAAAAGACGATCGAAAGCGCGCCGGATTGGAACCTGAGCCGTGATCGTTTCTGGGCGACGGCTATGCCGGTATGGAAGGGTGTTGATAGCGAAGGCAACGAGCACATCAAGGTGATTGGTTCGTATGCTGAGCTAAAAGAACTGAGTGGTGTCGAACTGGAAGACTATCACCGTCCATGGATCGATGATGTGACATTTACGATCGATGGTGTCGAATACAAACGCGTCGACAAAGTCATGGACAGTTGGTTTGAAGCGGGCAGTATGCCATTCGCACAGTTCCATTATCCGTTCGAAAACAAAGAAAAGTTCGAAAAGAACTTTCCTGGCGATTTCATTGCAGAATACGTCGGTCAGGTGCGCGCGTGGTTCTATTATCTGCATGCCGTCAGTATCGGTTTGCAGGGTACAAACTCGTTTAAAAATGTCATCGTCACTGGCACGGTTGCGGGCAACGACGGCCGCAAGATGAGCAAAAGCTACGGCAACTATACTGATCCGAACGAGCTGATGGATATGTATAGCGCCGATGCGCTACGCTTCTTGCTGCTATCGTCACCGCTTCTCAATGGCGAAGACTTTTCACTGATTGACAAAGACGTATCCGATGTCGCTCGCAAGCTTGGCATGATATGGAATATGTACGATTTCTTCACCATGTACGCCGAAGTCGATGGTTGGGAATTCGATCCGCAGGCGCCATTTGTGCTCACTCCAGACGATCTCGACAACCCACTCGATAAATGGATCGTCAGTCGCGTGCATCAGCTGAACCAGCATGTCACCAAGTATATGGACAAGTACGATATTCCGATGGCAATGAGCGAATTCTTGCCATTTATTGAAGACGCATCCAACTGGTATGTGCGTCGCAGTCGTCGTCGTTTCTGGAAGAGCGAGGATGACAGCGATAAAAACCAGGCATACAGAACGCTGCATTATGTCTTGATGAAACTGTCTATGATCATGGCTCCATTTACGCCATTCTTGTCCGAAGAGCTGTACCAAAAACTTGGCGGCGGCAATGAATCAGTACATCTGCTCGATTGGCCGACCGACTATTCGGTAGATGAAAAAGTATTGGCTGAGATGTCGACAGTTCGTGACTATGTAAATCAAGCGCTCAGTTTGCGTGCAAAAGAACGCGTGAAGATTCGCCAGCCGCTTGCTAGTGTTACCGTACCATCCTTGGGCGAGGCGGTGAATTTCGAAGATATTCTGACCGAGGAATTGAATGTTAAAAAAGTTGTTCAGGGCGATGAACTGGTACTTGATTTCGACATCACGCCAGAACTCAAGCGTGAAGGCTTGATGCGTGAAGTCATCCGCCATATCCAAGCGGCACGCAAAAACGCCGGGCTGAATGTCGATGATAGGATTGTGCTTTCATTGAGCACAGAGAGCGACGAACTTCGACAGGCTATCGATGAACATGCGGATACTATTGCGGAAGAAACACTTGCCCGTGAGTTAAAAGATGTCGAAGCTGGCTTCGAGGCGACGGTCAAGATTGAAGATGCCGAGCTAAACATACGTCTCAAAAAGGCGTGAACAGCCAGTATGCGACGAGCGCAAATGAGCGGAGATGATTTCGCGTTTTTGGATCTGCCTGCGATCGAAGCGGCGCCACGACTGCTTGGTTGTATATTGGAGCGAGAAATCGACGGCCATGTAGTTCGGGCGGAGATCGTCGAGACAGAAGCGTATGACCAAACTGACGCTGCAAGCCATAGCTATAAAGGTCGTACACCGCGGACGGATGTGATGTTCGGTCCGTCGGGACATTTATATGTGTACTTCACGTACGGCATGCACTATTGCTGCAATATCGTCACGAGCGGCGATGGACACGGCGCAGCCGTGTTGATACGTGCGGTCGAGCCGTTGGAAGGTATGGAAGTTATCGAAAAGCGGCGGGGCAGGACGGGTGTTGAAACAACTAATGGTCCGGCGAAACTGTGTCGGGCGCTCGGTATAGACAAGCGCATGAACGGCCACGATTTGCGACACGCACCACTAAAGCTCGTTGTTCAGGATGCGTTATCAGAAAGCGCAATCACGCGTACGACGAGAATCGGTATATCGCGCGCTATAGAAAAACCATGGCGATTCTATATCACTGGCAACCCTTACGTATCGAAGTTCTAGAATAGTCCGGCTATCCGCGCTAGGATCAATGCAAAGATGACACCGTACACCAGGTCGTATATCCATCCGTACGGACGCTCGCCCCATTGGATTTTGTCCGCCCAGTCGAGGAATGTATCGAATGATTTCGATATACGGCTACGTAGAAAAATCCAAAAGAGATCGGGCAAGATCGCGAAAAACGCGCCGATACCGATAATGAACCAGTGGGCAGGGAATAACCATACGGCGAAGGCAAATACTGCTATACACAACAGCCCATCGATAGCTATGAGGAGGCGGAGATTCTTTTTCTTTTCGAGCCGGGGGTCTTTGCCATAATGAGGCACAAGGTCAAACAGGTAGTGGGATGCAAACGCCACAAGGGGAACGAGCGGCGCGGGCGTGATAACGGCAATGATTGATCCGGTCAGTGCGTGGTTGAAACCCAACATAACCTCAGTGTATCAGATTGACATTTCATAATTCTTATGCTAATATATTAAGTACAAAATTAATCACACAAATATATGGGTTTATTCCACCACAATATGAAGTTTCCAGAACGCGATCCGCTCGACGACGGGTTACGTGATGCGATCATCGCGGAGCAAAACGAAAGCGATGCTTTCACGCTGGGTGATTTATCTGGCGAAGAACTGACCGAGAAATGGAACGCCATCATAAAAGATGTCGAAAAAGACCCAAGCTGGTTTGATTTCAGTGAAGACTGATAGAGAATAGGCACAATAGTATATATGCATGAACTGACCGATAAAGAATTCGACGCGCTGATCACGCGCGCGATGGATGAATTGCCGCAAGAATATATCACCGGTCTCGATAATGTCGCCATCGTGATGGCCGATGAACCCACTCCTGAACAAAAAGAAGAAATGAAACTGCGTGATGGTACGTTGCTGCTCGGTTTGTACGAAGGCGTCCCTCTGACGCATCGGGGAAATGGTCCGGTCGTTGCGATGCCGGACAAAATCACGCTTTTTAAAAAACCTCTACTCAAAGTATCTCGCAACAGAGAAGAGCTGTTCGAAGAAATCAAGCGTACGATCTGGCACGAGATCGCGCACTACTATGGCCTGAGTCATGCGCACATGGATAAACTCCAGCAAAAAGATAAGTAAAAGAATACAAACACATATTCATAAGTGGCTTGTCAATTTGCTTTAAGCATGTTATAATGAACTCAAAGTAATACCGTGCGTGGAGCACGGAGTAATACGAGAGGTGTCACCACAATGCGAGAGGTAATATCTAATATTTATAAGCGTACTACGCTTGGCTTTATGTCAGCAGTACTGGCGCTAAGCACACTTACGCCACTGGCAAACGCACAGACGGCAAGTGCTGCAACGGACACAAGTGGTTTGTTTACGGTTGATACTGTTTGCGTCAACGAAAAGGCCGAGCTCAACCTGAAGCTAAAGCAGAGTGGCTTCTTGACAGGTAATATTCTATACGAGACTCCTTACGGTAATAACGGTAGTCACTCTCTGGATTTTGGCGATACTGACGTATGGGCGGGTGTTAAAACAAATCAGGTTGATGCTCCGAGCGTTTCTGTAAGTGCCAAGGTAGGCTTTTGGCTCTTCGGTCATTTTGTGACCCTCAAGACATATACCCTCGCGACCGACGCGAAAAATTGTGACACGACGGGCCCCACCGCTACCGTCGGTTATGTTGCATCTACACCTACCAACACAAGCGTCGTAGCAACAATCACGGCCAACGAAGACATTCAGGTGCCTGCTGGTTGGACCGCTGTAAACTCAAAGACTGTTCAGAAGTCTTATGCTGCAAACACTACCGAAAATGTAACAATCATGGACTTGGCGGGTAACGCATCAGTCGTCAATATCCATATCTACTGGATCGACACGGTTAAACCCGGCGTGACACTGACAAACCCGCAGGATCATGTAAAAAGCAACTACAAGTTCGTTATTGATGCTACTGACGGACAGGGTCTAAAAAGAATCACCGGAAACATCTATGAGGCTTGTAATCCGCGTGGCGCACTACTCGGCAGTACGTCCAGCACGGTATCTGGTTTGAGCGCAAGCCATACGGTTAACTTGCCTGCGACACTTGGCGAGGGTACGTATGGTCTTGTATACAACGCACAAGACACGGCCAACAACACATCTAACACCAAGTGTTTTGAATTTACGATCGACAACACTGGCCCAAGTATTACTGAGAAAAATCCTGCAAACAACCAAACTATTAGCGGTACGCACAAAGTGAGTGTGAAAGTTACCGACCCTGCTGGTATCAAGTCGGGCAGTGTATATGCGCGCTTCAAAAACGCTGCCGGTCAGGAATTCACGTACTATTTGCAGCAAGAAGGTAGCACGGATGTATATTCACTCGATGTAGACACGACACAGTTTGTTCCAGTCGGCACCTCTCTGACACTTGACCGAGTGAGCTACCGAGCAGTGGACGAAGCTGGTAACCCGCGATATTCGATCAGCAGTAACGTCACTATAGACAATAAGGCACCTGATGCACCAGTGATTACGTCACCGCTTGATGGTAAGTATTTCAATAGCACCCCGATCCTCAACAAATGGACGGCCGTGACTGACCAAAGTGGCATAGACCACTACCAAGTGGCATATATCTACGACGATGGCCACAAGTTTAACGACGGTGGACTCTGCGACGGCATCTTTATTGATGGCAAAGCCGTAAGCGGCTGCCGCAACTTAGATGGTACGCAGCGCAATCACACTCCTAGTACCAACGAGCAGGGCGGCGTCACTATCTATGTGCGTGCAATCGATGGCGTAGGTAATGTTAGTGCTTGGAGCTCACCTGTACACTACTACTACGACAATACTGCGCCAAGCGCACCGCAATTCACGAGCCCTACTAATTACCAGTGGTTCAATACGAAGCCAACAAACAAGTGGGATGCTGTAAGTGACCCGAGTGGTATCGACTATTATCAGTTGAAATACATCTACGATGATGGCCATACGTTTGACGGCACTTTGTGTGACGGCGTGAAGGCATGCCGCGAGGTTCCTGGTAATCAGACAAGTCGCCTACACGATCTTGGTACGGATGAAGAAGGCCTTGTACGTGTATGGATACGTGCTGTCGACAAAGCTGGCAATGTCAGTCCATGGAGCGCTCCTGTGTATTACTATTACGATCACACGGCACCCGTAATTAATGTATCTAACATTCATGATGGTGATGTCATCAACACCGGCAGCGACAACAAGCTCGTTATCGAGGGTGAATTTACGGATAACATGCGCGCTAACTACGCCAATATCCAACTGGTGCGTACGGGTTATTCATCACTGCAGACTATTTACGGTCAGCACCCAGCCGGAAGTACGCTGGCTACGTTTGACAATGTGGTGCCAGGTCACTATACGCTCACTTTGACTGCGACCGATTTGTCTCATCATGTAGTCAAGAAGCAAATCAGCTTTACCGTCGACAACACGGCTACCGTAACTGGCGACTATTTTGCAGCCAAGGCTGGCGGTCTAAATGTTGGTTTCCATGTCACTAACCTGAACAACAATGCCGAGAAGGTAGAAGTCGCAATTTACGACGAAAACGACAACTTGATCACCAGGAACATTGGTGATTCTCAGCAGATGATCGATCTTCTGAATAGCAACCCAGATGAAATCAGCTCACCATTCTGGATTCCATCGCAAGGTGATACGGATGGTTGGTGGACGTTCGGCAATCCTGACTGGAAGAATGTCAGCAAACCTAGCTACGCAGTAGTAACGGTTTACTATGGCGGTAGTGAGCCTGCAGAAAGTGATAAGATTCCATTCATAAGCCCTAGCGAAGGCGGATTTACTTGGGAAGAGCTCATTGCTCAATTACCAGCAGACTCTAGCGAGGAATCTGATCCAGCGGGTAGTGATGACCAGAATTCTGAGTCTAGTGGACAAGGGACGACTGGCACGCCAAATGATGGTAATCAGGGCCAGAACAATGGCGGTAATGTTGGTGGTACCACTGGTACTGACGGCCAAACTAGCGATGAAGGTGAAACTTCAGAGGACGAAGATGTAGCTGGCGCTTCGACCGAAGATAATGGTGAAGGCGAGGAGTCTGGCGAAGATATTCTCGGCACTTCGACTAGTGACAAAGACGGTACTTGGAATATCCTTGGATTGGCATGGTACTGGTGGCTCCTTATCCTGGCAGCTGTAGCAGCAATTCTGCGCGCGCTGTATCGCCGCTTTGCTACCCAGGAAAACTAATCAGACTGTCTAAAAGTCGGATCAAAAGCGAGAGGCAAAATGCCTCTCGCTTTTTATATCGTTTACGCTATACTATAAATAAAGACCAAACGGTTCAAAATGAAACAAACAAAAAAACGACGAAAAACAACGCTGCACAAGCATGTGCGACGCCATATGAAATTGGCGGTTGTTCCGCATCGGCATAATCAATTCCGTCCGTACCTCATCCGTCGTCATGGATTGGCGGTAGTGCTCGTGATTGTTGTCGGCCTGTTGTTTGGTTCCAATTGGCTTGCGACTGGATCGGTGCTGGGCGAAGAGGCAAAGGTGACGCCTGTCAGTCTGCTCGCCAATACCAATGCCGAACGCGAAAAGCGCAATATCAGTCCGCTGGAATACAATGAACAATTGTCTTATGCTGCATTTCTCAAGGCAAAGGATATGTTCAAACAGCAGTACTGGGCCCATGTGGCACCCGATGGCACGACACCGTGGCAGTGGTTTACTAGAGTAGGATACAACTATGCGTTTGCCGGTGAAAACCTGGCAAAGAATTTTCGTTCGGCTGATTCCGCTACCGGCGCGTGGATGGCTTCAGAAAAACACCGCGAAAACATCCTGAACCCGAACTATACAGAGGTCGGTTTTGCGGTTGTCGATGGCGCTCTGGATGGCAAGCCGACGACACTGATAGTCGCTCTCTATGGTCGTCCGGCGGATGAAAAGGGAGTTGCCGGTTTGTACCGACACACCGAAGGTAATGCCGCGCCGATCTTGGGTAATGGTAGTGTGATAAGTCAATTCGGAGTGATATTGCAGTCCGTATCACCGACAGCACTTGGTTCGGCAGTATTATTGCTTGTCGTAGCTCTGGTTGCGCTCGTCGCGCATACATACAGGAAACGTTTGCCACCAGCGATTCGCAAGTCATGGCGATACCATCATGGCCTCTACAAGGCCGCTGGTCTGATGGTACTTGCTGTTATGCTCGTAGTGCTGTATTCAGGAGGACAAATCTAGGGTTCATCCTACATACGTAGCAAGCTGCGTATGTGCTAATATAGTACTAATGGCTACTATCACAAAAGCAATCATCCCTGTGGCAGGCTGGGGAACACGTCGTCTGCCGATTACAAAAGCGATTGAAAAGTGCATGTTACCGGTCGGCAACCGTCCGATCGTTGATTATGTCGTGCGTGATTGTATCAAAGCGGGCATCAATGAAATTATATTCGTAGTGAACAAGGGAAGTGTTCAACTCAGACAGTACTACTCTGATAACGTGCGCTTGAACGAGTATTTGCAATATAACCAGAAGCAGGATTTGATCGAGTTGGCACGTCCGCCACGCAATGTTGTTTTTCAGTATGTTGAACAGGATTCTGTCGGCAAGTACGGCAGTGCGATACCTGTTTCTCTGGTGTTTCCGATGTTGAAAAAGGGCGAATCGGTCGCATTTGTCACTGGTGATGCATTCTTTTATAACGCCGATGGATCATCGGAAATTGCTCGTCTGGTTGCAGCTACGCCAGAGGGTGGCAACTCGATTTTGTCCGCGCGTGTCGCTCCCGAAGAGGTGAGCCGTTACGGCATCATTGATTTCGATGATGAAACAGGACTATTTGCAGGAATCGTCGAAAAGCCACCGATCGGCCAGGCGCCAAGCGATCAGATGAATACAGCAATCCACATTTTGAATTACGATATGTTGGCTCGAATCTACAACTACTGCCAGATTGATATCTCAGGTGAATACTTCATCACAGAACCCATCACGCAAGCAGTACTGGACAAAGTAGAGGTGACTGTCGTGCCAGCGCAAGGCGAATATCTCGATTGCGGCAATGTCCATGGTTGGCTGCATGCGAATCATTTGATAGTCGGACACGAGTAATCATAACAATTCAAAAACGGTGATTGCCAAGAGGAGATGGCAACACTTGTAAAGAGTTCGATAATCTGTTAAAATCAGTAGTTGATTGTATTTAACAATATGAGGTATATATGAAAGCAGTAATCAAGGTCGGTGGCAAGCAATATCTAGTCGCCGAAAAAGAGACCCTCCTGGTGGACCGCCTCCCGGATGGAACCAAAGAGCTCACACTTGATGCGCTTCTGACGATCGACGGCGATAAGACCGTTGTCGGCACTCCGCTCGTAAAGGGTGTGAAGGTTAGCGCGAAAGTTACCGAGCCCGAGGTAAAAGGCGAGAAACTTCGCGTTATCCGATACAAATCGAAAAAACGCGTACACAAAGAAACTGGCCACCGTCAAAAGTATAGCCAGATTCAAATCACATCTATCAAGTAGACATGAAAATCCCCGCGTAGCGCGGGGATTTTCGATCGTTTAATGCTATAATAAATAGCAAATGAGCGAGGGAACATACTAGTGGCGGTTACTATATCGGTAACCAATCAAAAGGGCGGAGTCGGCAAGACGACCACTGCTATCAATATTGCTTTTTATCTGGCGAAGTTTGGCCAGCGCGTGTTGCTTGTCGATCTTGATCCGCAAGGGAATGCAACCAGCGGACTTGGTATCGACAAAGAAAACATCGAGGTTACGATGGGTGAAGTCTTGCTTGGTACGGCGCCGTTGGCTGTGGCAATTCAACAAACAAAGCATAAAAACTTATCGATCGTACCGACCACATCTCATCTTGCCAATGTTGAGGTTGAGCTAGCAAGTGCCCAGCATAAATTCACTAGGCTCAAAACCGCTCTGGAATCGGTCGAAGGTTATGACATCGTCATTATTGATAGCCCGCCAAGTTTGAGTTTATTGACGGTCAACGGTTTGATTGCCGCACGTTACGTGCTGTTACCTGTTCAAGCGGAATTTTATGCGCTCGAAGGTCTCGGCCAGCTGCTTGAGACGATGAAGTTGATACGTAAGGGTATGAATCCTCATTTAGAGTTGCTAGGAGTGCTCCCAACGATGATGGATAGCCGCACGACACTTAGCAATCAGGTACATGCCGAAATCAAAAAGCACTTTGCTGACAAAGTATTTCATACGGCGATTCCGCGCAATATCCGCCTTGCTGAAGCACCAAGTCATGGTGTACCGATAGGGGCGTATGATCGATGGAGTAAAGGTGCGCGCGCATACAAGTCTGTAGCCAAAGAAGTGCTGGAGCGTCTGGGAGTGAAATCATGAGTATGAAAAAAGGACTTGGCAGAGGATTTGACTCGTTGATTCCGACGGATCTTATCGAAGAATCGCTTGATCCGACAGCAGAGCAGGATGAAAAACTGAGCGAACTACGCAAACTTGATATCAGCAAGGTTCGTCCGAATCCTGAACAACCACGTCGTACTTTTGATGAGTATGCACTGGAAGAATTGACAGAGTCTATCAAGCAGCATGGCGTAGTGCAACCAATTATCGTCACACCAAAAGGTGACTACTACGAAATTGTTGCTGGCGAACGTCGTTATCGTGCCGCACAGCGCGCAGGTCTCGATAAGATTCCGGCATTGGTTCGTACAATGGATGACCAACGCCAATTGGAAGTTTCATTGATTGAAAATCTACAGCGACGTGATCTCAACATCCTTGAAACTGCGACGGCATATCTGAAATTGCGCGACCAGTTCAATATGTCCCTGGAAGAAATTGGTAAACGCGTTGGCGGGCGTTCGGTGAGTACCGTTAGCAATGTATTGCGTTTGTTGAGGCTTCCAGACAGCGTCAAAACCGCTATTCGTGAAGGCAAACTGACCGAGGGTCAGGCGCGTCCGTTAGTAAGTGCTGATCCGCAGATTGTCGAACAGATATTGCCGAAGATCATTGCAGAAGAGTGGAGTGCGCGCAAGATCGAGCAGTTTATTGTCGATGTCAAAAAGGCGGGTAAAAATGCACCCAACATAATACCAAAACAGGCCCTGCATGCGCCCGTCGCCGACAAGTTGACCAAGCATCTCAAGGCAAAGGTTCAGATTCGTTCCAATACTAAAGGATCGGGCACTATCGTTATTCGCTTCAAAAACGAAGATGATCTCAACAGGCTGACTAGTCTGTTGGAGCGAGATTCATAATCCTAGAAACCGCGAAGTCCGGTAATC
>Ga0182748_1000541_pt1 | contig 40520 bp, 39 predicted proteins | sample eDN3rd37CKraftOP_FD_128877 | JGI IMG/M metagenome (GOLD analysis project Ga0182748, IMG submission 128877) | Enriched Organic Plus compost microbial communities from Emeryville, California, USA - eDNA 3rd pass 37_C Kraft OP (version 2) (version 2) ... | reverse complement strand
CGCCAGTCGTCGACCGCCATCTTGGCGAGGCTCGAGTCGCGCGTCACCCCGGCATTGTTGACGAGGATGTCGATGGGGCCGAGCGCGGCCTCCACAGCGGCCGCGCCCTGCGCGCAGGCCTCCGCGTCGGTCACGGACCAGCGCCATGCGCGGATGCCGGTGCGTTCGGTGAAGGCGGCCGCGCGGGCTTGGTCGGTGGCGAAATTGGCGGCGACGTTGCAGCCGAGCGCCGCCAGCGCCTCGCATGTGGCAGCGCCGATGCCGGTCGTCCCGCCGGTGACGAGCGCCACCCGGGCTGATGGGGAAGTCATGGTCTCTTCTCCGGCCGAGGGATCAGGGCTTGATGATGACCTTGAGCGCCTGCGTCTGGGCAGCCCGGCCGAACACGTCATAGGCCTCCAGGATCTCGCTCAGCACGAAGCGATGGGTGATGAGCTGCGCGGGCTCCAGCTTCTTCGCCAGGACGGTGCGCAGCAGCATCGGCGTGGTGACGGTGTCGACCAGACGCGTGGTGATGGCGATATTGTGCGACCATAGCCGCTCCAGATGGAGATCGACCTTGTGGCCATGGACGCCGATATTGGCGATCGTCCCGCCCGGCGCGACCAGATCCTGGCACAGTTCGAAGGTCGCGGGCACACCGACGGCTTCGATGGCGGCATCGACGCCGATGCCCTCGGTGAGCGCCTTCACCGCGGCGACCGGATCGCCGGCGCTGCTGTCGACCAGATCGGTCGCGCCGAAACGTTTGGCGACCGCCAGCCGGTTGGCGTCGAGATCGACCATGATGATCCGGGCCGGGGAATAGAATTGCGCGGTAAGCAGCGCGGCGAGGCCGATCGGCCCGGAGCCGACGATCGCGACCGTGCTGCCCGGCTGCACCTTGCCGTTGAGCACGCCGCATTCGAAACCGGTCGGCAATATGTCGCTCAGCATCACCAGCGCTTCTTCGTCGGCGCCTGCCGGGACGGGATAGAGGCTGGTGTCGGCATGGGGGATGCGCACATAGTCCGCCTGCGTGCCGTCGATCTCGTTGCCGAGGATCCAGCCGCCGGTCGTGCAGTGCGAATACATGCCGCGTCGGCAATAGTCGCACCGGCCGCAGGCGGTGACGCAGGAGATGAGCACATGGTCGCCCGGCTTGAAGGTCGACACGGCCGCGCCCACCGTATCGACGATGCCGACGCCTTCATGGCCGAGGATGCGACCCGGCGTGCAGGTCGGCACATCGCCCTTGAGGATGTGCAGATCGGTGCCGCAGATCGTCGTGTGGGTGACGCGGACGATGGCGTCGCCCGGCTCGATGATCTCGGGTTTGGCGTGATCGTCCAGGCTCTTCTGACCAGGACCGTGATAGACCAGTGCCTTCATTGCTTGTCTCCGCTACACTCTGGGGGGCGATGCCCGGGGGCGATGCCCCGGCACGCAGGAAGCATCGCCGCTGTACGCGGACGGACAAATGCGTAGATTTACGGAAGGAGCGGCCGGGCCTTCGCGCCTATCGTCCCACATGCTGCATTTCCCTTGCGCCGGAAAATCCCCATGTCCGACATTCCGCTCATGATCGCCATGCAGATCGATGCGCCCCACCGCCCGCCCCGGCGCGTGGAGCGCCCCGTCCCGCGGCCCGGCGCGCAGGAGCTGCTCGTCAAGGTGGCGGCCTGCGGCGTGTGCCGTACCGATCTCCATGTTCTCGACGGGGAGATACCGGCCCATTATCCGATCGTGCCGGGTCATGAGATCGTCGGTCATGTGATCGAGGTCGGCTCGGCCGTCCAGGACATGGAAATTGGGCAGCGTGTTGGCATTCCCTGGCTCGGCCACACATGCGGCATATGCCCCTATTGCCGTGCGGGCCGCGAGAATCTCTGCGATGCGCCCCAGTTCACCGGCGCGAGCCGCGACGGCGGCTATGCCACCCATGTCGTGGCGGATGCGCAATATTGCTTTGCGCTGCCGGACCGTTTCTCCGACGCTGAAGCCGCGCCACTGCTCTGCGCGGGCCTCATCGGCTGGCGCGCGCTGCGGCTGGCCGGGGAGGGGAAGCGCATCGGCCTCTATGGTTTCGGCGCGGCCGCCCATATCCTGGCGCAGGTGGCGGTGGGGCAGGGTCGCGATGTCTATGCCTTCACCCGACAGGGCGATGCCGAGGGCCAGGCGTTCGCGCGCTCGCTGGGCTGCCGCTGGGCCGGCTCGTCGCTGGAGCGGCCGCCCGAGTTGCTGGACGCCGCCCTGATCTTCGCGCCGGTCGGACCGCTCGTGCCGTTGGCGCTCAAGGCGCTGCGCAAGGGTGGCCGTGTGGTCTGCGCGGGCATCCATATGAGCGACATTCCGGCCTTTCCCTATGCGGACCTCTGGGAGGAGCGGCAGATTCTCTCCGTCGCCAATCTGACACGCGACGACGGCATATCCTTCCTGAAGATGGCTGAAACCGCCAATATCCGCACCGTGGTCGAGACATTCCCCTTGAAGCAGGCCGGCCTGGCGCTCGAACGGCTGCGCGCGGGGACGCTCGAAGGCGCTGCCGTGCTGGTGCCGGAGGCCCCATCGCCATGACTGCGGCGCCCGATGTCGCCGCCTGGCTGGAAAGCGGCGCGCCGTTCGGATGCGACGGTCCGGTCAGGCGGATCGACACCCATGCCGCGAGCATCTTCCTCGCCGGGGATCGCGCCTGGAAGATCAAACGGCCCGTGCGCTTCGGTTATCTGGACTTCTCGACAGCGCAGGCGCGCCACGATGTCCTGCAGGAGGAATGCCGGCTCAACCGCCGCACGGCACCCGATCTCTACATCGCGGTGCATGCCATCAGCCTGCAGGACGGAAAGCTGGCGCTGGACGGGCCCGGCGAGGCGGTCGACTGGGTCCTGGAGATGCGCCGTTTCCCGGACGATGCCCTGCTTGATTGCCAGGCGCGCCATGGCGGCCTGACAGATGCCGCGCTGATGCAGCTGGCCGACGGGATCGTCGATTTCCACATGGAGGCGCAGGTCGCCGGACGCGAAGCCGGGGCGGACAGGATGCGGCGCGTCATCCAGGGCAATGCGGCCAGCCTGCAGGCCTATCCGGCCATTGTCGGACCGGCTGCGGCCGAGAAGCTGATCGCACGTCAGCTGGATCTGCTGGCACAGCACGCCGCCCTGCTGGACGAGCGGGCGCGCACCGGGCGCGTGCGCCGGGTCCATGGCGATCTCCATCTGGGCAACATCGCCATGATCGACGGCGTGCCGACGCCGTTCGACTGCCTCGAATTCGATGCCGAGCTTGCCACCACCGATGTCCTCTACGATCTGGCTTTCCTGCTGATGGATCTCTGGGCGCGGGGACTACACCATGAGGCGAACATCGTCTTCAACCGCTATGCGGACAGAAGCGCGCTCGATGAGGACGGGATCGGCCTCCTGCCCCTGTTCATGAGCGTTCGCGCGACGATCCGGGCGCATGTCCGCGCGGCCAGGGCGCAGATGGCGGATGATCCGGCCGCCATCGGCGAAGCGCGCGACTATCTCGATCTCGCCGCGCGGCTCATCGATCCTGTCGCCGCGCAACTCGTCGCGATCGGCGGCTTGTCGGGGACCGGCAAGTCGACGCTTGCCAGGACCATTGGCGGACTATTGGGCCGTCCGCCGGGCGCGCGCATCCTGCGCAGCGACGTCCTGCGCAAGCGCCTGGCCAATATGCCCATCGAGACAGCGCTGCCGCCGGGCGCCTATACGAGCCAGGCCAGTCGATCCGTCTATGCGGAGCTCGGGCGCCTTGCCGGGCATGCGATCGGCGCTGGCCAGGGTGTCGTGGCCGATGCGGTGTTCGGCTCCGCGGAAGAACGAGACGCAGTGGAACGAATCGCGAGGACGGCCGATATTCCCTTCCACGGCTTCTGGCTGGTCCTGCCCGAGGCCGAGCGCATTCGCCGCATTACCGGCCGGGGTCCAGACGCATCCGATGCGACGGCGGCGGTCGCGCGCGCGCAGAGCCAGACCATCCATGCCCCGGAAAAGGGCTGGAAACTGCTTCAAGCGCATGGTGACGTGGAACGGATGAAGACGATCATCGCTGGCGAGATTCAGCGCCCGGAAATATCGGGGCGATCGTCGATCCAGGGCTAACCGCGCGCGCTCAGCAATGTGCGGGCATCCCCGATGAGTTGCTTGTTGGTGGCGCGCAGCTTCAGGTTGCGCAGGATGACCACCGTTGCCAGCCCGATCGCGCCGATGGTCCCGAGCAATGGCCCGCCGAGCAGCGCGCCGATACCGCCGCCGGTCACCACCGCCAGGATCAGCACGCCGCAGCCATTGCCGCCGGCCACGTCGATCACGCCATTGTAGACGCGCTCGTCACTGCTCGCATGGTTCTTGAACAGCACCGGATAGCCGCTGCTCCTGCCCTTGCGCTTCACATAGACCACGCTCGCCGGCTGCCCGTCGCGCAGCGGAACGGTGCCGGTCAGCGAGATCGCCGATTCCTTGTTGCCGTCCACGAGGAAGAACTCGTTGCGGGTGGTGACATGGGTGCTGATGTTGACCGGCGTGTTGTTGTGGCCGCCGCCGCCGCTCACGCGGCTCTCGCTCCAGGTCTTCACACCGGCGGCGTTGCCATGCTCCGTCCACAGCTCGAAATCGTCCACGCCAACATTGAAGAAGGATATCATCTGCCTGTTTCCCCATGCCCATGTCGTTGGTCGGCGCGCCCGGCGCATGGCGCCGGGCCTGGCCTCACTGCGGCACCGTCACGCGCGCGATGGTCGTGCCCGAGCGGTTGTTCTTGAGTTCGTAGGAGATCACCCGCGTGCGGATCGTGCCGCCGTCGCTCTCGGGGGAAGCGCCGGTGATCTGCAGCAGCGCCTCGACGACCACGCTGGAATTATACTGGATGCGATCCTTGATGGACTGGGCCTCCTCCTTGAGGATGCCCCAGCGCTGGGCGGCCTGCGCATTGTCGAACTTCACCAGCACGCGCTCGCCCGAGCGATTGAAGATCAGCGAGGAGCTAGGGGCGAACGCCCGCACCGTATATTCGCTGTAGCTCGGGTCATAGTCGCTGAGGTCTGCATTGACGGTGATGCGCAGCCGCCCGACATCCTTGACCGATTGCAGCCCGGCCGCGATCCGGGCGCGCACCGCGTCGCGCGCGGCGGCCTTGTCGGCGGGCTTCGCGATGCGCACGCTCATGTCGTCCTCCACCCATTTGTCGACGGGCGGCTGCAGGCCGGACAGGCTGTAGTAGAGCATCAGCATGGCGAAATCGTCCGGCGCCATCAGCTCGCCGGTGCGTTGCGCGATCGCCGCCGGCACCGGCGCGGCTGGCGGTGCCGCGTCGGCGGGAGCAGCGCCGGCCGGCGCAGGCGGCGCGGCGGTGTCGACCGACCCCGGCGCGGCCGCCTGGTTGCCGTCCGCATTGTCGCCGGACGAGCAGGCGGTCAGCCCGGCGAGCATGGCCAGCGCGGCGATGATCGCGCCGCGTCGCATCGTCCCGCCGCTCACAGCTTCGGCCTCGCGGCGCCCTGTTCGGCCTGCCGCATCTCGCTGGCCTGGCGCTGCTGGTCGGCGCGCGCCAGGGCCTGCTCTGTGTTCGTGATTGCGGCATAGCCCGCCGCGCCGTTCTGCGAGGCGACCGCAAGACTGTGCGCAAGGCCGGGATTGTTGGTCGACCGCTTGATATCTGCCGCGACGCTGACGCCGCAATCCGGCGACAGGTTGGTGCCCGCGTCCGGCGAGGCATTCATGGAGCAGCTGTTGTAGAGCGACGAGGTTTCCGTCACGAGCCGGCCGGTCGGATCATATTTCCAGATCAGGGACCGGGAGGGGCCGTTGTCGCGCTCCTGTGTCGGCGTGCCATATTTGGCGATCAGCGCCTGCGCCACGCTGTCGACGGTCGGCAGCTGCCCTTCGGGATAATATTCCTCGCGCGCGACCGAGATGACGCGCTCCTGGCCGGGCAGGCCCATCGTGCCGACATAGTAGCGCGTCTGGCCGGGCTGGAGGGGCGCCTCATAGGCATTGTTGGCCCGGCGCATCGCGTCCCGCTGCATCTCGCGTATGATCTCCTGGCCGGTCTTCTGGACGCGCGCCTCGGCGAACCTGGCGTCGAAGCCCTGGCGGATCTTCACGCCATGCGTCTCGATCCGGTAGGTGCGGGACGTGTTCTCCGTGACCACCAGCATGGGATTGTCGCATTCGATGACATTCACGGCCTCGTCCCAGCTCATGCCGGGACGCACGCCGACCACATCGTCCACGGGCGTGCCGGCCGGGCGCGGCGTGCTGATGCGCGGCGGGCAGGAGACGTCGCCGCGCTGCTCCTGGGCGACCTCCTGCGCCGAGGCATTGCCCGAGGGCGGCGCGCTTGCGTCCTTGGCCGAGCCGCCACCGTCGCCGCTTCCCTGGTCGCCGCTGCTTCCGCATCCCGTGAGTGCCAGCGCCATGGCCGAGCAGATGATGAGTCGCTTCACGATCCTGTCCTCCCTTGTCCAGTGGAATGGGTTTCGGAGAGCGCGCGTGCCTTTCAGGCCCGCGTGCCCAGTGGATTGCGGATGATGCCGAGGCCGGCGAGCAGCAGGCCGAGGCCGATCAGGCCGATGAGCCAGGTGCCCATGCCGACCGAGATCGCCGCTTCCAGATTGGCGGAGAGCATCGCGCCGATCGAATTTTCGTCGACGCCGCCGAGGCCGACGATCGACTGCCGATAGGCATGGACGATGATCGCCGTGAGGATGGCCGCGCCGCCCGTCGCCAGGGTCATGGCCTTGGCAGGCTTGCCGGCCCAACAGAACCAGAGCAGCACGCCGGCGAGCAGCGGCACGAGCCAGCGCACGGCTAGCAGCGCAGTGACGATCTTCGCCGTGCGCGCGGAACTCAGCCGTGCCTCCGCCTGGGCACGCTCGTCGGCGATCATCTTGAGTTCCGGCCCATTGTCGAGCGGCATGCCGCCAAAGCCGGTCATGTGCGCCTTGAGGTCGGCCTCGCGCGCATCCAGCGCCTTCAGCGCTTCCTCGGCGCCCGACACATCATCATTGGCGAGGAGCGGATTGGCGCTGACCTGCTTCTGCAGCGTGCCCAGGCTCCAGATCGAGACGCTCTGCTGCGGCGAGCTGATCGCCGGCAGCAGGGTCGCCAGCAGCAGCAGCGCCGCCAGCGGAAAGGCGAGCGTCGTCGTCGCCAGCGTGCGGAGCTTCTGCGCGGCCGGCGAGGCAGCAAGGTGCGACAGATCGACCGATCCCCCCAGGGCGGCCCCCACCGGATAGATCTCCGTCGCAACTCCCGACATGGGCTCGAAGTCCACTGTCAGGCCGCCCTGGATGGCTTGCTGTCCCCGCCACTGTGCGGCGACGAACGTGAACCGCTCCCCGCCTTCGCTCACGATTGCCCCCGATCCGCTCGACGCATCGAAGCCCAGTATCCTGCCCTTCATTGCCGTTGCCCCCTTCACCGACTATGCCGCACCGATCGTTGGCGCCGTCGGATATGGCGGGGTTGCGCGCCGGACGTCTTGATGGAATTCTCAAGATGTTATGAAGTTTGGGGGGCAGAATGGGGGGAAGAGCCGAGGAACGGCCGGAAACGAGCCGGCGCCGGCGGCGGCGCTGGACGTTCGGCACGGTCGTCTTCGACGAGGCGAGCTGGTCGCTGCTGGTCGATGGTGCGCCGGTCATGCTGGAGGCCAAGCCGCTGGAGCTGCTGCTGGAGCTCTGCTTGCGCGCTGGCGAGACGGTTTCCAAGGACGAGCTGCTCGATACGGTGTGGAATGGCGTCAATGTCGTCGAGAATTCCCTGCCCACGGCCGTCGCCAAGCTCCGCCGTGCGCTGGGGCCGGGCAATCAGGATGCGATCGCCACGGTCACGCGCATCGGCTACCGGCTGGTCGCGCCGGTCACCGTCGAGACGCTGACCGCGCCGGCGCCGCCGCGCTTCGCCTTCGCGCCGGGCGATCCCGTGCCCGGCCGGCTGCAATGGCGCCTGGTCGAGCCGCTTGGCGACAATCCCGAGAAAGATGTCTGGCGCAGCCGGCACGAAAAGACGGGCGAGACGCGCGTCTTCAAGTTCGCCGACACGCCTGACGGCCTTCGCCAGCTCAGGCGGGAGGCGATGGTCGCCCGGCTGCTGCTCTCCGCATTGGGCCCGGACGGACCGTTCGTCCCGCTGCTCGAATGGAATTTCGAGGAAGCGCCCTATTTCCTGGAAAGCCGCGACAGCGGCATGAGCCTGATCGACTGGGCGCGGGCGGCCGGCGATCTGGCGGCCATTCCGCTCGGCAAGCGGATCGGCATCGCGGCGCGCAGCGCGCGGGCCCTGGCGGCGGTGCACGATGTGGGCGTGCTCCACAAGGATGTGAAGCCGGCCAATATCCTGGTCGAATCCGCAGGCAACGAGGCACGCGTGCGCCTCGCCGATTTCGGCAGCGGGCTGGTCGTCGACGATGCCCTGCTCGGGCCCTATGCCATTACGCCGCAGCCTGCGGAGGAGGCCGAGGGACTCTCCGGCACGCCTTTCTATCGCGCCCCGGAGCTGGCGGTCGGGTCGGTGCCGACGGTCAAATCGGATATCTATTCGCTTGGTCTCATCCTGTTCCAGCTCGCCGTCGGTGATTTCGGCCGTGTGCCGGCGCCGGGCTGGGAGCGCGAGATCGAGGATTCGTTGCTGCGCGAGGATATCGCCGCGGCGGCGGCAGGCAATCCGGCCGAGCGGATCGAGTCCGCTGCCTTGCTTGCGGACCGGCTGGAGCGCATCGAGGAGCGCCGCGCCGAGGCCGAGGCGGCGCAGGAAGCAGCGCGGCGCTTCGAGGCGCTGGCGCGGCAGGACGCGCGCCGGCGCGCCCGCCGGCCCTGGGTGCTTGCGGCAAGCGGAGCGGCGGTCCTGGGCATCGCCGCGACATCCGCCGCGGCCTTCATCGCCGTGCACCAGCGCGACGAGGCGCGCCGTCAGCGCGAGGTCGCCGAAGCCTCCTACGGCTTCCTCACCGACGATCTGCTGGGGCGTGCCGATCCCGCCAAGGCCTCTTCGGCGGAAGAGACGATCGCGGAAGCCTCGCGCCGTGCCAGCGCGGAGATCGATGTGCGCTTCCATAACGCGCCTCTGGTCGCGGGCCGTCTGCACGAGGCGCTTGCGCGCGCCTTCGACCAGCGCACCGATCTGGCGGCCGCCCGCGCCGAATATGCGAAGGCCGACGCTGCCTATGCGCGCGCTGGCGACACGGGGCGGAACGAGCGGGCCATCGCCAGGCTGCACCTGGCCGAGATGGATGCGCTCAGCGGCGATCCGAGCCTATTGCCCGGCGCGCGGGCGCTGCTTGCCGAAGCCCGCGGGATGCTGGGCAGGCCGAGTGGCGCCCCGGCGGTGTGGCTCGCCTCGACCGAGGGCTCGATCGCGCTGGCCTCGGAAGATGTGCCGGCGGCGGGGATCGCCTTTGCTCGCGCGTCCGAGCTGGCGGAGGCCCTGCCCGATGACTTCACGCTGCGGCAGCGGCTGAACATGCGCCAGCGCGTCGCCTTCATGGCGATCCGCATGGGTGACGGCGCCGGGGCCGAACGCCAGCTGCGACCGCTGGCCGAGGCCTTCGCCAGGCTGGAGGGGCCGGAAAGCCCCGATGCGCTCAACATCCGGCTCAACCTCATCCAGGCGCTGATGATCGAGAAGCGGCATGTCGACGTGGTCAATGCCGCGACACAGCTTCTGCCGCTGATGGAGAAACGTTTCGGCAGCCAGCATCGCCGCACCATGCAATTGCTCGCCGTGCGCCAGCAATCGCTCGGCAGCCTGGAGCGCTATGCCGAAGCGGCCGCCGACGGCGAGCGCGTCTGGCGCACCACGGCCGCGCATGAAGGCGCCAACGCATTCCAGGCCGTCGCCGGCCGCGCCGATACGGCGACCTCGCAATGCCGCGCCGGCCTGTATGACGCGGGGCTCGCCAATGCGCGCGCCGCCGCTGCCGCCGCCCGCGCCGCGCCGGGACCGGAGACTGCGCTCTCCATGGCGGTGCGCACGGTGGTCGCCGATTGCCTGATCGGCGCCGGCCGACCGGCCGAGGCGAAACCGCTACTGGCCCATATCGATCGCCAAAAGGTCTCGGAGCTGGTCGGTGATCGCGAGTGGGGCGCGAATCTCGACCTGGCACTCGCCCAGGTCGCGCTGGCCGCCGGCGACCGGGCCGAAGCGCGCCAACGGCTGAACGCCGCGCGCCCCGCCTTTACCCAGGCGAACGCCGATCCATATCAGGCACGGAAACTCGCCGCCCTGGAGCGCAGCCTGGCTTCGGATGCTCGTTGATGGCTGTCCGAGGATTGTTGCGTTTGACAAGCGCCATTCCGCAGGATGACCTAAGCACGAGTGTTGAGCCCAAGGCGCGTGAGCAGTGCATGACCGCCCTGTCTGGGAAGGATTCCGCCGATGCCGGACTGTCGCTTCTCCCCGCATCAGGACAACCATTCCGGATGCGGGAAGGCATCGGCTTCCCGCGTCGCATCGATGCGCAGCCGGCGGAGCAGGGCGCGCAGGCCGTTGCTGTAGCTGCGACCGACGGGAATCCACTCGCCGGTCGTCAGCGACATTTCCAGCGCTCCCGTGACCCTGCGGCGCAGCCCGGTGACGGCCGATCGCCGACAGATGGCGGAACGATGGACACGCACGAACAGGTCGGGGTCCAGCTTCGCCTCGAGCGCGCTCAGGGGCGAGCGGAGCAGGCCGCCGCCATTCTCCCCATGGATCCGCACATAATCGCCCTGCGCCTGCAGCCAGATGATCTGCTCGATCGGCACGCGCGCGAATTCCTGGTGCCGGTGGACCCACAGGCTGTCTTCCCCGACATGCGGCCGCTGCCGCTCGATCATGGGCGTCCGGCGCGCCTGCAGCCAGTAGCGCGCCTTGTCGATGGCGGCCCGCAGCCGATCCGGCGCGACGGGCTTGAGCAGATAATCGACCGCGTCGGCCGCAAAGGCAGCCACGGCATGCGTGTCATAGGCGGTCACGAAGACGATCGCGGGCTGGGCCGTTTCCGCGAGCCGCCCGATGACTTCGAAGCCGTCGAGCGCGGGCATGGCGATGTCGAGGAACACGAGGTCCGGTCGCAGGCGGCCGATCATGTCCACGGCGCGGCGCGCGCTGGTGGTCGATCCGATGACCTCGACGCCCTCGATGGTCCGCAAGGTCGTGGCGAGCCGCCGGGACGCGAGCGGTTCGTCATCGACGAGCAGGGTCTGCAGCATGGTCATCGGTGCGGCCGCCAGGGCATGGTGATCTCGGCCCGGAAGCCGCCATGCTCGCGCGGCGCGGCGATCAGCCGGCCCTGGGGGCCGAAATGCGCGTTGAGCCGGTCGCGGACATTCGCCAGGCCGAGCCCGGTGCCGCTTGCTTCGACGGGCCTGTCCGGGCCGTCATTCTCGACCACGAGCCGCACTTCGCCGGCCATGCGGACGCCGGAAATGCGGATCCAGGTCAGGCCCTCGGACCGGGCGACGCCGTGACGCACCGCATTCTCGATCAGCGGCTGAAGGATCAGCGCAGGCACCGACGCGCCGGACAGGGTCTCGGGCACGTCGATCTCGACCCGCATCCGGTCCGGGAAGCGCGCTTCCTCGATGGCGAGATAGAGCCGTTGCAGCGCCAGTTCGCGCTCCAGCGCCACTTCGCCATCGGCATCGTCGCTGAGCGTCGAGCGCAGGAAGGTGGAGAGGTGGAGCAGCATGGCCTCGGCCGCGCCGTTGCATCGCTCGATCACCAGCGCCGAGATGGAGTTGAGGGTATTGAAGAGGAAGTGGGGATTGACCTGGTAGCGCAGCGCCGCCGTGCGCGCTTCCTGGGCGAGGTTCCGCAGGATGGCGGCCTGCCGCTGGCGGTCCTCGGCTTCCCAGTGATAGGTCATGGCGAGATGGGCGCTGACCCAGGCCAGATAATAGCCGAACCACACCATCATCCATTGCACCGTTTCCGACCAGTCGAACGGCGTGTTGTTGGCCAGGGGCAACAGAATCCGGGTCACCAGCGTCGCGAACAGCGAATGCCCGATCGCCATCAGCAGCGCGCCCACCAGCCCGAAGGCGATTCGATCGGTGAAGGAGCGGTTGCGCAGGCGATCGAGCAGGAACACCATTAGCAGGCACAGGCCGGCCCCGAAGGCGGAGGTGATCAGCCGGCGCGGCGCCATGACGTTGAACGGGAAATAGTCGATCAGTTCCGAGCGGAGCGACAGCACGGCAAATGTCAGCGCCCAGAAGGCGCCGATCAGGATCAGCACGGAGCGCCACCGCAACCCGACGTTGCTCTCCCGCTGTTCTCTTGGCACCCGCATGCTCATCGCCGCGCTGTAGCAGGATGAGCCTGACCTGAGTCAGCGTTCCGGCGTAATTTCAGGGACTTTCGTCGTGCCGGCCTGATGCCCGTCGCAGGCATAGCCCATGCGCTCGGCCCAGGGCGCCAGGAGCGGCAGCACCGGGTCCATCTGCGGGCGATAGCGCTCCCACCGCGCCAGGGCACGCCGGTACAATGGCTCGGCGACCTGCGCATAGCTGGGAGTCGCGATATGCGGACGCGCGCGCGCGGTGCGCTGATGGTCGAGCATGGCGGCGTCGAGCGCCAGGCCGAGAAAGGCGGCGAGCGGCGCAAGCTCCCCCGGCGCGTCCGCGACCATGCGCTCATAGCGGATATCATGGACCGCGATCGGCAGCGCGTCCCTGCAGGCGTGCCAGTGTCCGAGCACTGCATCATAGAGCCGCGCGGCATCGCCGAGGTCGAGGAAGTTCGCCATGCCGCCGCGCGGATCGAAGCGCGTCATGAAGCAGCTCAGCACCACATCGCAGGGATGGCGCTGCACGAAGATGAACCGCGCGCGCGGAAACAGCCGGTGGACGATCGCGGTATCGACGATGCCGAGCGGAAGCTTGTCGATCACCAGCCGGTCGCGGGCATTCGGTGCGACGGCATCGACCTGGGCGAAATAGCGGGCGCGGGCGGCGGCAATCCGTCCAGCCGGCAATGTGGGCAGCGCATCGAACGCGCCCAGCCCTTCGCAGGCGGCGAACAGCGCGGGCCGCTCCTCGAGCACCAGGGCCCTGGGATGGCCCATCAGGAAAGTGTCGAGCAATGTGGTCCCGGAGCGTGGAAAGCCGAACAGGAAGACCGGATCCTCGCGTCCGTCGTCGACCGGCGCCATGCCCCAGCCGGCGCGCCATTCCGGCGTGACGGTCGCCGTCCGGCGGGCGACCATCGCGCGATAATCGGCGGCCGCCCGCGATGCGTCCGCGATATCCGCGGCGGTGAGCCGGTTCATCTCGGTGAAGGCCTCGAAGGCGGCGGCCGGATCGCCCAGCCGGTCATGGCATTCGCCGATGATCTGCGCCCTGCGCCCGGCATCGTGCGATTTCGGTGCGGACAGGGCGGCGGCGAGCCCGGCGGCATGATCGCCGCGACGGCAGGCGAGCCGCGCGCGCAGCAGGGCCGTGTCGGTCTCCGGCGCATCCGCGGCTTCGAGCAGGCCGATCAGCGTGGCGAGCTGTTCCACGCGATTGTCCCGCTCGGCCAGATCGGCGAGCGCGAGCAGCGCGGGCACGCAGGCGGGGTCGCTGGCGAGCGCGATCGTCAGGGCAGCCTCCGCGCGATCGGGATGACCGAGCAGATCCTCCAGCCGGGCGACGACCACATGCGCCAGCGGATCCTCCGGATGATCGGCCGCGACGGCGCGCGCGGCCGCCAGCCCTTCCGCGCCGCGACCGGCGGCCGCCTGGGCTTCGGCCAGGCGCATCTGCACGCCGGCCTGACCCGGCCTGAGCGCCAGCGAGCGCCGCAGCGCCGCGATCGCGCCGGCCGCGTCGCCGAGCGCGAGCAGGCTCGTGCCGAGATTCGCCCAGCTCTCGAAGTCGCGCGGGTCGCGTTCCGTCGCGCCGCGCAGCAGTGCCGCCGCCTCGCGATGGTCGCCTTGGCGCTGCCGGATCGCGGCGCGGACACGCGCCAGTTCGCGCGCCGCTGGGCCGGTCGGACTGATGCCGCGCAGGGCCGCTTCGGCCTCGCCGGTCTGGCCCAATGCGGTGAGGGCGCGGGCCAGTTCGAGGCGAGGCAGCGGATCGACCGGGATCAGCGAGGCGGCGGCGCGCAGGTGCGGGACGGCGCGGGGGAGGTCACGCCGTCGCGCGTGCAACATGCCGACGAACAGCCGGAGACCGCCATCGCCGGGCGCTTCCGCCACCGCCTGCTCGCCGAACATGATGGCCTGCGCTGTCTCGCCGCGCTGGGCCAGGGCGATCGCTTCGCGGGCCTTGAGGGGAATCGCGGAAATGGCCGGACCCTTCTTCTTGCAGCCAGGCTGGCTAGGGCCCGCGCGGATGCGGACGCCACGCGCGATCGTTGATCGTCATCCCAGCGCGACGAATGTCATGCGGCTTGTGGGACCAAGGCTGGAGGCGGGCGGCGTTTCACTGTCGGCGCGCCGCCAGGCGATTGATTACCGGCCCGCTCAAGTCCGTGATCGGGGTGCGGATGGTCGGTCGGTCGCCGCATGAACGGCACGGGTCGTCCGGATTGTCATATTGCCGATATCGCGGATGACGCACTCCTCGCCCGAATGCGCGAGGGGAAATTGCATGTCTCGATGGTTCGTCCTGCCCCTGTTGCCGCTGTCGTTGCCAGGTGCGCCCGTCGCCGCGCAATCGACCTTTTCCGGCCCGCTGAGCCCAGGTGCCTTCGAATCCACGCTCAACATCGATCCGGTCAGCAATACGCTGCGCAGCCAGGCGCCCGATGCCGCGCCGCCACCGGCGAACCGCGACGCGCCCGCCTCGACACGCTTCGTCCGCGATCCGGCCTTGCTGAGCGCCAAGGAGGCGCAGATCGTCGCGGCCATGCGGGCGCAGTCGCACGAGGCGGCGGCGGAGCTGGAGCGCCTGTTCTCGCGGGACATACTGGCGCTGGTGACGCCCGAGCTGCGGCGCATGGGCCTTGATCCGCAGGACATGGCCGACATGACGGCCGTCTACTGGATCGCCGCCTGGGAAGCCGCGCACGGGATCGTCGGCCGGCCGACCGATCCGGCGATCGCCAGGGGGGCGCGCGATCAGATGGCCGCCACGCTGCGCGCCAATCCCATGCTCCAGCGGATGAGCGATCGCGACAAGCAGGATCTCGCCGACACCATGCTGCTGCAGACCATCTTCGTCGAGGCGCGCATGCAGGGCGCGGCGCAGGGCGGTGCGACGGCCCGGCAGCAGATGAGCGACACGATCCATGCCGAGGCGAAACAGCTGTTGCGCACCGATCTGCGGGCGGTGACGCTGACCGCCGCCGGCTTCGCGCCCGCATCGGGTTCCGCCCCGCCGCCGGCCAATGCCGCGCCGCCCGCCGCGGGCAATGCCGGCGCCGCCCTGCCCGGCGCGGCGCACGCGGATAATTGGGCGCAGGTCGAGGGCGTTTATTTCAAGGCCTATACCAGTTTCGGCGTCGGCGGCATGGTCACCGTCGATTATGAGCCGCTCGTCCTGTTCCGCGACGGTTCCTATTATGAGATCGAGGGCGACGCGCTCGAGGATGTCGACCTTGCCGCGAGCCGCCGCGCCAAGCCGATCAAATGGGGCCGCTGGGCGCGCGCTGCGGACGGCGGCTTCACCCTGACCGACTCCCGCGGCCGGGCCTCGCAGACCCGGCTGCAAGGCGGCAGCTTCTTCAAGGCCTTTCCGGCCGAAGCGAGCGGCAACCGGCTGGCGGCCAAATATAGTCGCGTGTCCGGCGGCGGCAATTCCGCATTGGGCGGCGAGTTGACGATCGCGGCGAAGCGCGATCTCACCTTCGCCGCGGATGGCCGCTACATGAGCGCGGGCTCGGCCGGCGCGATCGGATCGGGCGACATCAGCGGCGTCGGCACCGCGACCTACAGCCGCAGGCCGCCGGGCGGCGTCGGCCGCTACCGGATCGAGCGCTACACCATCACCCTCACCGAGCCGAACGGCCAGACGCGGCGGCAGTTCTTCGCGTTCGGCTCGCACCACACGCCTGCGCAGCTCGATACCGACATGATCTTCGTGGGCGACCGCGTGTTCGTCATCATGGACGATTGAGGATGAGGGGGAATGCGCTGAAAGGGCTGCTTGCGGCCCTGATCGCCCTTCTGCCCGGGGCCCTGCCGGCGCAGGATCCCAGCCCGCCGATGACGCCGGGCTGGGAGTCGCTGCCGCTGCAGGCCGAAGTGCTGGGCAATGCGCTCGGCAAGACCACGCGGGACGGCCGGACACCCGATCCGCGCCGCGCCGCGCCATCCGGGGAGCAAGGGCTCGCGCCGGCGGGCAGCGCGGCCGTCGAGACGGGCTATCGCGCCTCGCCGGAGGTCAGCGCGCGGGTGCGCCGGCAATTCGTGGCCTGGATCCGCGGCATGGACGCGCGGGAAGGCGACCTGATCGAGCAGGAATTCCGCACCCGCGACTATGTGCAGGTCTGGGCGGAGATCGTCCGCAGCGACGGTTTCCGGACCGGCGACGTGGTGGACGCGCTGGCGAGCTATTGGATCGTCAACTGGATCATCGCCAATGGCCGCGAGTCCGATGCCGGCAGCGCCCCGGCCGTGCGCGGGCAGGTGAGGGAGGTCCTCATCCATGATGCGGCCTTCGCGCGCCTCGCCGAAGCGCAGCGCCAGGAAATGGCCGAGGTGCTGATGCTCAACTTCGTCGTGCAGTTCGCCGCCTTCAGCGATGCGTATCGGCGGCAGGACGAGGCGCTGAAGGCGCGGCTCGGCGAGGCGGCCCGCGCCCGCTTCCGCAACGAGCTGGGCCTCGACTTGCTGGCGCTCGACTTCGGTGCCGACGGGCTGGTCGAGCGGCGCTGAGTCCGGGCGCGCTCAGGCGGCGGCCGCGACGACCTGCCGGAGCACCTGCTCGAATGTCTCGGCCGGCTGGCCGCCCGAGACGAGATAGCGGCCGTCGAGAATGATGGCCGGCACCGCGTTGATGCCCCGCGCGCGCCAGAGCCGCTCGGCCTGGCGCACATCGTCCGCATAGCGGTCCGAGTCCAGCACCGCGCGGGCGGCATCGCCGTCGAGGCCGGCCTGCTCGGCCGCGGCGACCAGCACCTCATGATCGGCGACATTCTCCTCGCGCGTGAAATAGGCCTCGAACAGCGCATGTTTGAGCGCCTGCTGGCGGCCTTCCGAGGCGCTCCAGTGCAGCAGCCGGTGCGCGTCGAACGTGTTGCGGATGCGCATCTCGTCGGAGAAGCGCATGGTGAAGCCGAGCGCCGCCGCCCGCTCGCGGATCGTCGCGCGATTGGCCGCCGACTGCTCGGGCGTGGCGCCATATTTCTCGGCGACATGCTCGGCCATGTTCTGCCCTTCGGGCGGCATGTCGGGATTGAGCTCGAACGGCTGGAAGTGGATCTCCGCGTCGACGATGTCCCGGGTCCGCTCCAGCGCCTGCTCGAGGCCGCGCAGCCCGATGAGGCACCAGGGACAGGCGACATCCGAAACGAAATCGATTCTCATGGGCCGGGCCATCGGCATCTCCTTTCGAGGGGGTGCGATCGATATGGCGATGGCGGAGGCGAATTGCACCAGCGGATCGCCCCAACATGACGGGTGACCTCCGGGCCTCCATGCCGAAACAAAAAATATCGTTCGGTACAGAATGCCCCTTGAAGTCGCCCGGAGCGATTACCATACTCCTCGATACAGAATGGAGACGTCTCCGGTCACGGATCTTCCAGGTCCGGTCCGGCTCAGACTCCGAACGAAAGGTATGTTGGACTAATCCCACCGCCGGCAGGGACATCGTTGCATCGCAGCGGCCCCCAAACCCTCCGGCTCATCACCGAAAGGAAAATACCATGAACCGTCTCATGCTCGCCGGGGCAGCCCTTCTTGCGCTCTCGTCCGCGCCGGCGCTCGCCCAGGAATTCCAGGGCCCCTATGTCGGCGTCCAGGCTGGCTGGAACCATGACATCGCGATCAACGACAAGAAGGATGCGTTCATCGGCGGCGTCTATGCCGGCTATGACCGGGAAGTGTCGCCCAATGTCGTGCTCGGCCTCGAAGGCGGCTTCTCGCTCGGCGCCAGCGACCGGATCGGCCCGGCCGGAACCGATCAGGCGACGATCGACCCGCATTACAGCTTCGACGTCTCGGCACGCGCGGGCTATGTCGTGGGCGAGCGGAACCTGCTCTATGTGCGCGGCGGCTATGCCAACACCCGCGCCCGCCTGACCCGCGACATCGCTGACGGCACGTTCAGCGACAACCGCACCTATGACGGCTGGTTCGTCGGCGGCGGCGTCGAGCGCAAGCTGCTCGACAATGTCTCGACCCGGCTCGAATATCGCTTCAACGATTTCGGCAGCGACAACCGCACGTTCCAGCGCCACCAGGTGCTGGTCGGCGTGGCCTATCGCTTCTGACCTCGAACGGGACCGCGCCATCCGGCGCGATCCCGACCCAATCCCAAGCGGGCGGGCTTCGCGGCCGGAGAGATCCGACCACGGAGCCCGCTTTTTTCGCATCCCTCCGGCTCGGGCATAACGGAGAGGTTGTGGAAATTGTGCCCTGCACAGTCGAAAAGGGCGCTCTCGGCAGCCGCTCCAGGAAGCACTGTGCGCAGAGCCCAGGGCTTATGCGTCCGCCTTCGGGCCCGTTCATATGAGGGCCGCGCTTCCAGGCACATGGACGTCCGCTCAGGACCGGTCGCCGGACAAGCGATCCGCCCCGATCTCGCTCACCCGCGCGCAGCCCAGCCCCGCCATGACCTGCTCCAGCTCGGTCCGCAGGATCAGCAGCGCATGCGCCACGCCCGCCATGCCGGCGACCGCCAGCGCATGCAGCTGCGGCCGCCCGACCAGCACGGCCGAGGCACCGAGCGCCAGCGCTTTCGCCACGTCGCTCCCGCGCCGCACGCCGCCGTCGAGCAGCAGCGGCACCCGTCCGGCCACGCGCGCCGCGATGCCGGGCAGCAGCTCGATCGCGGCGGGCATCCCGTCCAGCACGCGGCCGCCATGATTGGAGACGACAAGTCCGTCGATGCCCCGCTCGACAGCGTCCGCGGCATCGTCCGGCGCGGCGATGCCCTTGAGCAGCAAGGGCAGCTTCGTCTGCGCGCGCAGCCAGGCGAGGTCGTCCCAGCGGGGCGCGGCATCGGCGAGCGGCGTGCCGAGCAGGATGCGGCCCATCGGCTGCGCGGTCTGCCGCAGCGGCGGCACGTCGCGCAGATTGGCCGCCTCGACGCCGGGCGGCAGCGCGAAGGAGGAGCGCTTGATGGCGGCATCGACGGTGAACAGGATCGCCTCATAGCCCGCCGCCTCGGCGCGACGGACGAGTGCGAGCGTCTGCGTGCGCTCGGGCTGGGCATAGAGCTGGAACCAGAGCGGGGCGGGCGCCGTGCCGAGTTCGCGGGCGGCCTGCGCGCGCGCCGCGGCGATCTCCTCCAGCGTCACACTGGCGATGGTGCTGACGATCATGCCGACGCCCATGGCCGTGGCGGCGCGGATCGTCGCCAGCTCGCCGTCCGGATGCGCGACGCGCTGATAGGCGACCGGCGCGAGCAGGATCGGGGCGGCATGCGGCGCGCCGAGCAGGTCGGTCTGCGTCGATCCGCCGCGCAGGTCGCGCAGCACGCGCGGCAACAGCTTCAGCCGGTCGAACGCCGCGCGATTGTCGGCAAGGGTCAGCCCGTCGCCGTCCGCTTCCTGCAGCCATTCCCAGCCGGCCGGCGCCATATGCGCCTGGGCGCGCCGCTCATAGTCGGCGAGCGTGCGCAGGTCCGGCGGGATCGCCGTCAGCGGAGGCAGGGGCGCGCCGCTCATGTCTCGGACCAGGCGCGCAGCAGATTATGATAGACATTGGTGAAGGCGTCGATCGAGCCATGCTCGGGATGATCGGCGGTCAGCGCCTGGATCGCGCAGTCCAGCTCGTAGAGCGTGCGGCGCTGCGCGTCGCTGCGCACCAGGCTCTGCGTCCAGAAGAAGGCGGCGAGGCGCACGCCGCGCGTCACCGGCTCGACCCGGTGCAGGCTGCTGCCGGGATAGACCACCATGTCGCCGGCGGCGAGCTTCACCCGCTGCGGCCCGTAGAGGTCCTCGACCACCAGCTCGCCGCCCTCATAGCTGTCCGGCTCGCTCAGGAAGAGAGTGGACGAGATGTCGGTGCGCACGCGCAGGGCCGTGCCGGGGATCGGGAAGATCGCATTGTCGACATGGTCGCCATAGGTGCCGCCGCCTTCATAGCGGTTGAAGCGCGGCGGCAGGATGCGCAGCGGAAGGGTGGCGGCGATGAAGCGCGGATGGCGGGAGAGCCTGTCCACGATGAGGTCGCCCAGCTTCTTGCCGGTCGGGCTGTCCAGCGGGAGCTGCAGGTTGCTCTTCACCTCGGCGGCGCGATGGCCGGCTGTCGCGCGGCCGTCCTGCCATGTCGCGCGCTCCAGCATGTCCCGTGCCTCGCGCGCCTCCTCGGCGGAAAACAAAGCGGGGATGGTGAGGAGCATGAGAGGTCAGGCCTTCCGGCGGATGATGCGGTCATCGCGGTCTAGAGCGGTTCCGGCCCGGAAGGAAGCGGAGTGGCCCCTATTCACCGCCATTCGCTGCTTGTGATCTGCGTCCCGCCACGATCCCCCATCGCCCAACCGCCAAAGAAGTGGGCGGCGGTCCCACGGCCGCCGCCCCAGGGTGGAGACTTCTGATGGCTCAGAAGGTCAGGTTGAGCGTGGCGATCGCCGAGAAGCCGTCGCCCACGCGAGCCCATTGCGGGTTGGCGGTGGCGCCGTTGCGCACACCCGTGAAGTAGCGCTCGTCGGTGAAGTTCTTCAGGTTGAGCTGAAGATTGACATTCTCGGTGAAGGAATAGGCCAGATAGGCGTTGTGGATGAGATAATCGTCCACCTGGTAGAGGATCGGCCCGGTATTGTTCAGGTAGAACTTGCCCTGATAGGTGAAGCCATAGCCGATCTGCAGGCCGAAGGGCAGCGTATAGGCCGTGAACAGGCTGCCCGAATGCTTGGGCGTGTTGGTGAGCGGCGCGCCCTTCTGCGGATCGTCCGCTGCGCCGGTCGCCGCATTCTGCAGCACCTCGCTGTCCAGATAGGTGTAGTTGGCCGTGATCGTCCAGTTCGGCATGATCCGTCCGTTGGCGCCCAGCGTGAAGCCGTTGACGCGCGAGCGGCCGTCGAGCTGCTGCTCGGGCACGGTCGGGTCGGCCGAGGCGACACGGTAGTTCTGCCGCTCGTTGCGGAACACCGCCAGGGTCAGCAGCGCGCCGTCGCCGACTTCCCACTTGATGCCGGCTTCATAGTTCACCGCCGTCTCGGGATCGACATTGCAGCTCGTTGCGTCGCACGAGCCGTTGACCGAGGTCTTGGACGGCGTCTTGCTGTTGCCATAGGCGATATAGGCGCTCACTGCCTCGATGGGCTTGTAGACCAGGCCGACGCGATAGGAGAAGAGATCGTCCGTGTTCCAGAACTTGGTGCCGGGCGTGAAGGTGCCGGGGCTGGTGGCAGTCGCGCCGGCGATCGTGTCGGCGCGGAACCAGCCGCTGTTGCGCTCGTAGCGCAGGCCGAAGTTCAGCTCGAACTGCTCGGTGAACGCCATCGTGTCGAACAGATAGACGGCATAGTTCTTCAGCTCGCCGGTCTGGCGGGCGGTGGGCAGGATGTTGACCGGACCCGTCCAGATATTGCTGCCATAGGCGAAGCCGGCCGGGCCGGGAATGATCTCGTTCGGGTTGGCGATGTTGATGAGCGGCTCGATCGGCGTCGTGCCGTCGGCGTTGCGCTTCCAGTTGGAAGTCGCCAGCTCGAACTTCTCCCATGACAGGGCGCCGCCCAGCACGAGCGTGTGGCTGACGCCGCCCGTGTCGAAGTTCGCCATGAGGTCGAACTGGGTGAAGGCGAGCTGGTTGCGCGTGTCGCGGGTCGAACCGCGCGGGCCGCTGGGATAGAAATAGCCGGCCGGGATCGTGACTTCCTCGCCGTTGATCGTCGCGACGCAGGGCGTGCCGTTGGCCTGCAGGCCATTGTCGAGGCAATAGGTGCCTTGCGGCGGGCTGACGAGGGTGAGCTGCGTCACATCCTGCCAGCGCGTCAGGTTGCGGATCTTCACATTGTCGCTGAATTCATGCTCGAAGATCGCGCTCACCTGGTCGATCGTCGATTCCTGCGTGTCGATGTTGCGATAGCCATAATAGGCGTCGATGTCGGCGCCTGGCACCAGCCCACCCAGCGCCGCCACATAGGGCGCGCCATATTGCGGGATATTGTCGTCCTCCTGGTGGAGATATTGCAGCGTCAGGCTGGTCGGACTCTCGATGCCGATCGTTACCGAGGGCGCGATGCCCCAGCGCTTGTAGTTCTCGACATCGCGGCCGGGCACGTCGTTGCGGTGGCCCATGGCATTGAGGCGCACGGCGATCAGATCGTTCAACCGCAGATTGGCGTCGATCGTGCCGCGATAATATTCGTCCGTGCCGATGCCTGCGGTCAGCACCACGCGGTCGTCTGCGCGCGGCCGCTTGGTCACGATATTGATCGAGCCGCCGACCGAGCCGGACCCCGCAATCGCGCCGTTCGCGCCGTTGGTGACTTCGATCTGCTCGATGTTGAACGGATCGGTGCGGCTATATTGCGCGCTGTCGCGCACGCCGTCCTGGGTGATGTCCGCATTGGCATTGTAGCCGCGCAGGTTGATGCTGTCGCCATAGCCGCCGCCGCCTTCGCCGGCGCCGAAAGTGATGCCCGGCACGGTGGAGAGCACGTCGCGCAGGGTGAGCAGATTCTGCTGCTCGATCTGCTGGCCGGTCAGGATGGTGACCGTCTGGGGCGTGTCGCGGACGGGGCGGGTCGCCTTGGGCGTCTCCTGCTGGCGGCCGGGCTCTTCCTCCAGATCGTCATAGGTGATGACATCGCCGCCGAGCGAGGGCTGGCTCTGCTCGGCCGTCTGGGCATGCGCCATTGGACTGAGCATGGCGCCGACGCAGGAGAGGGCGAGGAACGCCGGTGTACGGCGCGCGCGGAAGGACGTCATGATTTTCCCCTTGTTGCTTTATGTGGGTCGCGGGGCGTCGTTATTGCGAGTCATTATCGACGTCAAGGCTATTGCGAAGCGTTCGCAAATTAAATGTAATAAAAATCCGCCAGCAGGCCGCGCCGTCGCCACATGCGCCACGCCTTTTCCGCTCGCCCTTCGACAGATTCAGGGCGAAAAGCGCTTGTTTTGGGGATTGTGCAAAGTTCCCGCGAGAGCAGGCGCATATTGGGGCGGGCCAGGTCGCGGCCTAGATCGGATCTCCCACAGGACCGGGGCCGCCATCGTCGAACCGATCGTCGCCATCCCGATCGTGCCGGCGGCCGCCATGGCGACCGCCCCGGCCGCCGTGCCGGGGGCCCTGGAAGCCGATCGGCACCATGCCCCGCACCATCACCGGCGTGCCATCCTGCAGGAAAGGCGACCAGCGCCAGTCACGCACCCAGTCGAGCGCCGTGCGATCGAGCCGGGGATAGCCGCTGCTGCGCGCGACGGAGATGTCCGCGACACGCCCGTCGATCCCGAGCAGGACCGCGAGCAGCACAGTGCCTTCCTCGTGGAGGCGCTGGGATTCGCGCGGCGGCCTCGGCATGGGCGGCTTGAACACGACCCGCGCCGAGATATCCCCCAAGCTCTCCGGTGCGCGCGGCGCCACCGTCGGCTCGGCCGGGCGCGGCGCGGGTGCGACGACCGGCTGAGCGGCCGGCGGCGCTGCCAGGACCGGTCGCTCGGGGAGCGCGATCACTGGCGTCGGCGCGACGATCCGTGCCTCGGGCGGCGGCGCATCCGGCGGTGGCGGCGGCGCTTCGGGGGGCGGGGCGGGCGGCGGATCGTCCGGCAGTTCGTTCAACACGACGATCGTCGGTTGGCGCTTTTCCTTCACCACGAAGCTGGGATGCAGCGTCGCGAAGGCGATGACCGTGCCGAGCCCGAGCAGCAGCGCGCCGGCCGTCGCGACCGGATCGCCGCCGCGTGCTCGCCGATAGCTGCTGCGCTCGTAGGGGATATCGGGCTCGCTGGCCGGGATGCTCAGGGAGATGGCAGGCTCCTCGGTGCGCGGCGGCTCGTCATGCGGGCGCGGTTCGGCCGAGAGAGCCGGTTCGAAATGCGCATTCATGAGAGTCACCCGTCCCCGTCGGCCAATCGTAATTGCGAGTCATTCGCATAACTGCTCGGCGCAGGCTCGTCCAGTGTCATGTTGCGCTGCGTAACATTCCTGTTCGCATACGACAGTCATATCTTGCGAATGCTTCGCAATATATGCCATGGGCGCCGCTGGAGATGAGTCGAGCCGCCGGTATGTCCTGCGGCAGGGCGGTCGAGCGACCGGCGCAGGGATTGAATGGACGGCGAGCTTTTGACATCGGACGGACAGCAACGGACCAGCCAGGCCGCTTCGCCACCGGCGCGGCCGCAGGCGCAGAAGCCGCGCGGCAATCGCAAGGCGCGCGCCTGGTGGCTCAAGCAGCTCCATAGCTGGCACTGGATCAGTGCGGCGATCTCGCTGGTCGGCATGATGCTGTTCGCGATCACCGGCCTTACGCTCAATCATGCAGCCAGCATCAGCGCGCAGCCGCGTGTGACGCAGGGCGAGGCGACCCTGCCGCCGCCGCTCCGTCCGCAGCTGGGCGGCGACCATGCCGCCGATGCGCCGCTGCCGCGTCCTGTCGCCGATGCGGTGGCGCGCGCGACCGGGCTCGACCCGGCCGGACGGCCGGGCGAATGGTCGGACGAGGAGGTCTATGTAGCGATGCCGGGGCCGGGCAGCGACGCCTGGGTCTCGATCGACCGCGCCAGCGGCGCCATCACCTTCGAGCGCACCGATCGCGGCTGGATTTCCTATCTCAACGATCTGCACAAGGGCCGCAACACCGGCAATGCCTGGTTCTGGTTCATCGACATCTTCGCGGTCGCCTGCGTGGTGTTCACCCTCACCGGCCTGCTGCTGCTCCAGCTCCACGCCAGGCATCGCCCCTCCACCTGGCCGCTGGTCGGCTTCGGCCTGGCGGTGCCGCTCGCCATCGCCCTGTTCTTCATCCACTAGAGGTCATGTACATGCGCAAGACGCCCCTCCTGATCGCCGGCCTGGTTGCCGCGCCCGCCTCGGCCGGCACGGTCAGCATCACCATTCCCCGGCTCAACGTCGCCGAATATCACCGGCCCTATGTGGCGGTGTGGGTCGAGCCGGCCGCCGGCGGGGCGGCGCGCACGCTGGCTGTCTGGTATGACGTCGCCAAGGGCGGGGCCGAACCCGGCACCAAATGGCTGCATGACCTGCGCACCTGGTGGCGCAAGGGCGGTCGCGCCATGCGCCTGCCGGCCGATGGCGTGAGCGGCGCCACGCGTGCGCCCGGCACGCACCGCGTCGCGCTGCCGGCGGATCTGCGGCCCGGCCAGTATACGCTCTATGTCGAGGCGGCCCGCGAGACCGGCGGGCGCGAGATCGTCTCGCTGCCGCTCACCATTCCCGCCGGCAACGGCTCCGCCACGGGCCGCACAGAGCTCGGCGCCATCACTCTCTCCGCTCGTTGAAAGGCAAGCCCATGCGCATGACCAGGACGTTCCTCGCCTTCGCCGCGACCATCGCGCTCGCCACCGCTGCCCAGGCGCATCGTCAGTGGCTGCTGCCCTCGGCCACTATCCTCTCCGGTACCGACAGCTGGGTGACGGTGGACATCGCCGCCTCCAATGACGTGTTCTTCGCCGATCATGCGCCGGGGCGGCTCGAAAGCGTCGAGGTCTGGAAGCCGGACGGCACCCAGGGTGAGATCCAGAATGGCGCGACCGGACGCTATCGCTCGGTGTTCGATGTGAAGATCGACCAGCCCGGCACCTGGAAGATCGGCACCAGCCAGTCCGGCATCATGGGCAGCTTCAAGGTCGATGGTGTCGAGTGGCGCGTCGGTGGCCGGCGCGGTCCGCCGCCCGGCGCCGCGGGTCAGCGCGCGCCGGGCGCTGCGGGTGCGGCTCCCGGCGGACCGGCCGGCGTTGGTGGCGAGGGACGGCAGGCGCCGCGCTTCGTGAACAGTGTCGATGAGATTCCGGCCAATGCGACCGATGTGCAGCTCACCGAGATGTCCGGCCAGAATGTCGTCTTCGTGACGGCCGACGCGCCGACCGAAACGGTGTTCCAGCCGACCGGAAAGGGGCTGGAGATGGTGCCTGTCACGCATCCGGACGAGCTTGTGCAGGGCGAGGCGGCGCGGTTCAGGTTCCTGGTCGACGGGCAGCCTGCCGCCGACCTGCCGATCACCATCGTGCCGGGCGGCAAGCGCTATCGCGAGGCCGAGGGCGCGTTCGAGGTGCGCACCGGCGCCGATGGCGTCGTCACCATCGATTGGCCGGTGGCGGGCATGATGTGGCTCAACGCCGCGCTCTCCGACGACAAGCCCTCCAATCCGCGCGCGACCAGCCGGCGGATGAGCTACACGGCGACGCTCGAGGTGATGGCGCCCTGAGCGGCGCCATGTCCGGCCCGATGCGGATCGCCGTCCCCGCGATCCTGGATGCGGATGCGCTTGCCGGCCATGATCCGGCGGCGCGCATCGCCGATCTGGCGGGCGAGACGATGGGCACCGGCTGGCATGTGCGCCTCGCCGCCGGGCCGGATCGCGATCTCGCCGGCCTGCGTGCGGCCATCCAGCGCCGGCTCGACGATATCGTCGCGCAGATGAGCCACTGGGCGGCGGATTCCCGGCTGCGCGCCTTCAACGACTTGCCGGCGGGCCACTGGATGGCGCTACCGGGCGATTTCGCGATGGTGATGGCGGCGGGCCTCGCCATCGCCGAGCACACTGGCGGCGCCTTCGATCCCGCGATCGGCCGCCTGACCGACGCCTATGGGCTCGGCCCCGATCCGCGCGCCGGGGAGCCGGCGGGCGCGGTTCTGGCGGAGGCGCTGGCGCATTCCGGCTGGCGACGCCTCGCCTTCGATGCCGCGAGTGCCCGATTGCGCCAGCCGGGCAGGCTCTGGCTCGACCTGTCGGGCATCGCGAAGGGGCACGCGGTGGACGTCATCGCTGACCTGCTGGGCGCGCATGGGGTCCGGCATTGTCTCGTCGAGATCGGCGGTGAGCTGGCCGGGCGCGGGATGCGGCCCGACGGCGATCCCTGGTGGGTCGATCTGGAGACGCCGCCGGACTTGTGCGCGCGGCCGCTCCGCCTAGCGCTGCACCAACTCGCCGTAGCCACCTCGGGCAATTATGTGCGCGGCGACCACAGCCTCGATCCGCGCACCGGCCGGCGCGTCCGCAATGGCGTCGCCTCGGTGAGCGTGATCCACATCCGCGCAATGGAAGCCGATGCCTGGGCGACGGCGCTCACCGTGCTGGGCCTCGACGAAGGCGCGGCCATGGCGGTGCGCGAAAACCTCGCGGCGCGCATCCTCGCCCGCGACGGCGCGATGACGCGCGAATGGCTTAGCCCGGCGCTCGAGGCGATGCTGGCGGATTAGGGGGCATCCATGGATCTCCTCTCCCCATTGCCGTTCACCCTGAGCTTGTCGAAGGGCAGCCCCCTCAAACCTCGTTCGTATCCAGCTTCCGGATGAACCCGATCAACCCGGTCTGCCGGCTGCGCTTCAGCCGCTCGGCATGCAGGATGGTGCGCACCTTGGCGAAGCAGGCATCGGCATCGTCGTTCACCAGCACATAGTCATAGCCGTCCCAGTGCGCGATTTCGCTGTGGGCGCGGGCCATGCGGCGGTCGATCACCTCGTCGCTGTCGGTCCGCCGGCCGCGCAGGCGGCGCTCCAGCTCGATCATCGAGGGCGGCAGGATGAACACGCGCACCACGTCGCCCCCGGCGATCTGGTGGAGCTGCTGCGCGCCCTGCCAGTCGATGTCGAACAGCACGTCGTGTCCCGCCTCCAGCATCCCGTCGACCGGCTTGCGCGGCGTGCCATAGCGATGGTCGAACACATGTGCCCATTCGAGGAACTCATTGTCCGCGACCATCTGCCGGAAGGTAGCCAGATCGACGAAATGATAGTCCACCCCGTCCACTTCGCCCGGGCGCATCGGCCGTGTCGTCGCCGAGACCGACATGGTGAGGCCGGGATCGTCGGCGAGCAGCTTGCGCGAGATGGTCGACTTGCCGGCGCCGGAGGGCGATGAGAGGACGAAAAGCAAGCCGCGCCGCCTGAACGAGGCAGGCTGGGCAAGCGGATCGCTCGCAACGATCGAGGACATATCGGCCATGTCTGCTCCTGCCGCGACTTGGCGCGCGCGTCAATCGGGCCGGGCATGACTGTCATAGCGATTGTGCAGGCGCCGCTCCTTCCGTTTTGGAGGGTAGGGGTGGACCGAGGCACGATGCAGCGTTGGTAGGCTCACCCCCAGCCTCTAGCGCAAGAAGGAGGGGGAGTGGCCGCTCTGGGATGGTGAGCTGACATGCCCTCTGTACCGCCGTTCGGTTCGAGCGGTCATCGAGCTTGTCGAGATGGCTGTCGAGAACATCTTTCTCGACGACGGGTCTCGACAAGCTCGACCCTCCGCTCGAACCGAACGGAGCGACGCAGAATGACAGGAAGGTGATCGCAAGCCGACATCAGTGAGGCGCCGAGTTGCAAACGACTCATCGCCAATCAGCAGATTATGGCGAAGCAGCCCCAGCGCCGGACACCCGACCCCGCGCTCGCGATGAAAGGGTGACGTGCTCTCCCATCCATGGCAATCTGGCGCGCGACATCCTGATGCCGGGCGATCCGCCCGTGGAGGGCCGGGCCCGCCTCCCCCGCAACCGAAGCGGCGGCAGGGCGTTCTTGCCTGCGAGGAAGACTAGAGGAAAGGACTGTCCATGAAGCGCAATGCCATACTCGCCCTGCTGCTCGGTGCTTCGCTGCTGCTGCAGGCCTGCGCGACCGTGAAGGGCGCGGGGCGCGACATCGAGTCGGTCGGCCAGGCGGGCCAGGACGTCATCAACGGCAATTAGGGAGCGAAGCCATGGACATGGACGACGATCGGCGCAAGGCGCCCGAACCGCCGGATCCCGACCGGGAGAATGCCGAGCAGGACGAGACCGGCAGCCAGGCGCAGGACGTCGCCGCTGATGCGCTGGCCGACCCGGCCCGGCTGGGCACGGACGAGGAGAGCGAGCATGGCGGCCGGAGCGACCCGACCGAGCTGGTGCCCGACGATGCCCAGGACCTGGTCGATCATATGAACGACATGGTGCGCAGCGGCCGCATCGACATGGACGCCTATGAAGGCGAGGAACCCATGGACGACGAGGACGGCTCGCTGCCCGATTGACCTGCGGCGCGTCCCGCCGCGCAGCCGATCAGCGCGATGAGCCGAGCATCGCGGGGGGCGGCGACGACGGTACGGCCGGCGCTGCGATCGGAACCGGCGTGACCGTGCCCGTGGTCGCAGCGCGAGCCAAGGCGCCGTCGGGGTCGGGCAGGCCGGCGGCCTTGTTCAGTTCCCAGAGCATCGCCGTCGCATGATCGTTGAAGTCCTCGGCCGTCGTGGTCGCCGCCGCCTCGACGAGGATATCGCGCGCCTTGGTGCAGAAGGCGTCGCGCGTCAGCGTGCCGGCATAGGCATTATAGACCTTGGTCATATGGTCGTCATAGGCGTCCTGCCAGCGCCGGCCGCCCTTGGCCTTGTAGAGATCGACCTCCATCTGGGCCGCGGACGCGAGCAGCGCGCGCTGGCCGTTGAGGAGGCTGTTGTAGTTCGTCACCATGGCCAGATTCTCCGGCCCCTGGCACATCAGTACGGCGACGTTGAGGCCGGAGCGCAGATGCCACAGATCCTCGCCCCGGCTCTGTCCGATGAGCGTGGGCGGCGGCGGTGGCGGCGGCTCGAGCGGCACATTCTGCGGCAGCGGCACCGTGATCGTGGCGATCGGCGGCGCTTCCACCGCCTTGGGTGCGCAGGCCGCGATTGCCAGCGGCAGGGCAAGCGCGGCCAGGCCGGAAATCCTGGTCAGGCGCGGGGCCATGATGATCCTCCCAATGCTGCGGCGCGCGGTGACGCCACATCGTCAACCCCCCGCCAATGCCCTTATCCTTCGCGCGCGCCGCCATGGCAAGGCCGGGCGCGACTCGACTCATCGCGACTCGCGAACGTGATAAATATGCAACAGTAAAAGCACCGGATTCCTGCTTTCCATCAGCATCCCAACGCCGGGCGCAATGGAAGGGGCGCAGCGCATGAGCGGAGGCGTGCGGCACGCGCGGCCAGCCGCGCACCCGCTGCCGCCGTCGCTGGGATCGCACCGTGCCGCCGACGTCAGGCGCCGGTTTTCTGCCGTTCCTCCGCAGCGATCATCCGCTGTAGCACGACCACGCGCTCGCGTTCGCGGGTCCAGTCCCGGGAGGGATGCGCCTGCATCTGCGCGAGCAGCATATGCAGTTCCTTCTTGCGATCGTCGATCGTGACAGGGTCCATGAGCCTATCCTCCTTGCATGCTGCGCGTCCGTTCATACGCCTCGCGCCAGTGGCGGTTCCGAGATGATCCGCCGCGCGATATCCGGCGCCTTTCCGCCGGTCGGTCGCTGCGCGTTTGCGCGGGGCCGCTTGTATGATCGGATACTTTGTGAAACATCGCACGGCTGGAAAACCGGTCAAGGATCAGAAAGGGTCCACCATGAAGGGGTTCGTCCTGCTTGCCGCACTGTTCGGCGCGGCGCTTGCGCTCTCGGCCTGCGCCACGGTGAAGGGCCTCGGCCGCGACATCCAGTCGGTCGGCCAGGCCGGCGAGGACGCGATCAACCAATAGGCCGGCGCGCGGGTTCGCCGCCGGTCAGGCAGCGGCGCGAGCATAAGCCGCCTTTCATGGTGTATTATAGCAGCAATACGCTAAGGTCTCTGCGGGCGTGATGGCGCTCACGCGTGCCGCCGTCCGGATGCCGCTATGGCCGGCAACCAATGACCGCTTCTTGCGTTCGGGGAGCGTGGCGTCGTCTTTCAGGTCTTGGTTGGCACCGTAGAAACCTGGCGTCACGTTTCGCAAACGCAAGGAAAAGGCGCGGGGGCAGTGCTCCTGCCCTCGCGCCTTTTCACTGATGAAAGGGCGGTTCGCGCCGTGTGGCCGGTCCGGTCTTAGCGGCAGACCACCCGGCCGCTGTCGATCTCATGGCCGATGGCGGCACCGGCGCCTGCACCGAGCACGGCGCCCAGGATCGAGGAGTGGCCGCGATCCATGCTGTCGCCCACAAGGCCGCCCAGCGCAGCACCGATGATGAGGCCGGTCGTGCCGTCCGAGCGGCGGCAATAATAGCGATTGTCATAGCCGCGATAGATGCGGGTCTGGCGCGTCACCACGATCGGGGCATAGCCGCCGCGATAATAGTGATCGGCATAATAGCCGCGATAGCGCGGGTCCGGCCGGTTCCAGTCATAGGCGTAGACGACGCGCGGACGCGGCGCCGGACGACGATCGCGCACGACGACGACGCGGTTCGGCCGGTGATCGCGATAGTCGCGGCGATGATCGCGCCGGTCGTCCCGCCGATCATGCCGGTCATGGCGCTGGGCAAAGCCCGGCGTGGCGACGATGCCACCGATCGTCATGGCGCCCAAGGCCAGGGCGGCGATGCTGTTCTTGAGAGCCTTGTACATCTGTCTCACTCCGAATTCTCATTTCGCCTTCTCCCCAAGCGAGGAGAACGAATCGCAGATTACAACAGCTTGGCTGAATGGACGGCTACGGGTGGTTCATGCCTGGGAAAGGGGGTTGACGGACTTGCGATTCTTCATGCCGGCATTCGTCGAACGGTCATTATATGGCGTATCGTCAGTATTCCGAGCGGATCTTGCGCTTGCCAATCGCTTCGATGACCGCGCATGAAGGGGACCATGCTGGACGATCCCCTTCGAAACGCCCTCGCAAGCTTGCCGAGAATAGCGACTGAAGATCATATTCCGGATGGATTGCTACCCAACGGATTCAGCGAAAAATATGAGATCAAGAGTTTTCGAAACGCAGCGAACCTGCTTTCAACAGCACATGGTGACGAAGTTCGCGAGCTTTTCGATGCTTTGAATTCCTTCGAAATCGAGATGGATGATATTCTCAGTAAAGGGGGAAATAAAAGCTAGGTTGCGAAGAAACTGGAGGCAGACCTGCATCCGCTTGGATGGAATGAGACACGGATATCAGGCGACCTTCTCGTGCGAAGACGTGCCAAAGCTCTAAACACTCGCACGAGAAGTCCAAAATTCATCAAGGTCGACGATGTAAGCTTGCTCGAGAACTTTCTCGATGGACATCAGATTGATTTCGTGAAAGATCGCCTAGCTTTCGATCTTGAATGGAATAGTAAAGATCAGACCTTCGATCGCGATCTCTATGCCATGCGTGCCTTCTATGAATGCGGAATCATTGACGTAGGCATTATCCTGACACGTTCATCCGAGCTTGCTACAATGTTCGCCGACATTGCTAGCCGACTGGATGCGTTGAAATCATTCAAGGACAAATATGGCGCAAGCACCACTTGGATGGGCAAGCTTGACTATCGGGTGAACGCTGGACGGGCGGGAGGCTGTCCTATTCTGGCGTTGGGCTTCAGAGCGGCAGCCTTCAGTCAACTCGAACAGTGGCGGGAGGCGTACCCGGTGCTTGATGCCAGCGCAGCGGCTGAATTCCTCACGGAAGAAAACCCTGAAGACTGATCACTCCGCTGCGATAGCTGCGCTGTTATAGCTGTATGTGTCCCAAGTCGGCCGGTAGCTATCATCCGCCTGGTTGCCCCAGGCCTCCCAGTCGGTACGCCTGCCTCGACTGAACAGTTCGATGCGCGGTCCCCAGGAGCAGGACTCGATGATGTCATATTGCTCATCGGGTTTGCGGCTATGTTCCCGCTTGCGGGTCTGGATCATGTTGACCTGGCTGCGACCCGGTGGGAGCGTCCGTGCATTCTTGCCGCGAATACCGAAAAGGAGGAGTTCGGTTACGTTGCGAAAATAGAAACCTACGCCCCGTCCATCTGATCCGCCATCCTTGCGGACCTTATGCCACACGATGTTCGACACGTAGCGAAAGCCCCACGCATTCATCACCTGCAGGCCTTCGGGGAGCAATGCATTCGGCACCCAAAGATATAGATGTGCACGGTCGGCGGCGATGTCCGCAACAGGCAAATTGCAGATCTCGCCGAGCGTCATCGTGCCATAACGGCTCAGACGCTTGTGCTCCGGGGCTACTTTGCCAGTTCGGTTCTGGAACTGCCAAGGCGGATCGGCGAGAATTGTAGCGAAACGCCTTCCGCGTGCGGTGGCAATCAGATCGACAGACGCGGAAAGCGAGTCAGATGATGAGAACATAACGAGATCTTCTCAGATCACTTTCCATAGGTCAAAGCTTTTCCGCAATGAATGATCCGGGATAGATGCCGATGTCACTCCGCCGCGATCCCCGCCTTGGAGAACATGTCTTCCCCGCCGCTCGGGTCATCGCCGCCATCGCCGTCGTTCGCGCGCAGCTTCTTCCTGCGATCGAAGCTTTCCCACACCTCGTTCCACTGGCCGCGCGTGGCGCCCTTTGAATATTCCGTGGCGCGGGTCTCGAAGAAGTTGGCGTGCTCCACGCCGTTCAGGAGCGGTGTCAGCCAGGGCAGCGGGTGCTCGTCGATCATGTAGATGGGCTTCAAGCCAAGCTGCCCCAGCCGCCAGTCGGCGATGTAGCGGACATATTTCTTGATGTCCTTGGGCGTCATGCCCGGCACCGGTCCCATCTCGAAGACGAGGTCGATGAAGGCGTCCTCGATGCGCACCGTCTTCTGGCACATGTCGAGGATATCGTCCTTGACGGACGCGGTGAGGCAGTCGCGCTCCTTCACGAAGGCGTGGAACAGCCGCACGATGCCCTCGCAGTGCAGCGTCTCGTCGCGCACCGACCAGCTGACGATCTGCCCCATGCCCTTCATCTTGTTGAAGCGCGGGAAGTTCATCAGCATGGCGAAGCTGGCGAAGAGCTGCAGCCCCTCGGTGAAGCCGCCGAACATGGCCAGCGTCTTGGCGATGTCCTCATCGCTCTCCACGCCGAAAGTGGCGAGATAGTCGTGCTTGTCCTTCATCTCCTTATATTCGAGGAAGGCGCTATATTCGGTCTCGGGCATCCCGATCGTGTCGAGCAGGTGCGAATAGGCCGCGATATGCACCGTCTCCATGTTGGAGAAGGCGGTGAGCATCATCTTGATCTCGGTCGGCTTGAACACCCGGCCATATTTCTCATGATAGCAATCCTGCACTTCCACGTCGGCCTGCGTGAAGAAGCGGAAGATCTGCGTCAGCAGGTTGCGCTCATGGTCGGAGAGCTTCTGCGCCCAGTCGCGGCAATCCTCGCCCAGCGGCACTTCCTCGGGCAGCCAGTGGAGCTGCTGCTGACGCTTCCAGAAGTCATAGGCCCAGGGATATTCGAAGGGCTTGTAGACCTTGGAGGCTTGAAGAAGAGGCATCGAGATTACTCCGTGGGATCAAGAGGCAATATGGGATTGCGACGGCGCTTTTTCACGGCCGCGCAACCCGCCCGAAAGGCGGTCGGTCGGGCTTTTCGCAAGGCTTCGCCGGGGCGGAAGCGGCATGAACGCGAACTCCGGAACCTATCGTGAACAAGGCAAGATGAAGGGTCATGCTACGCTTATTCACCCCAAAGTCTAGGGGTTGATGCGCTTATCCACGGCATTTTGAGTGGTGTGCCTGTGGGGTCGCGGCGGAACGCGGACCTTCGCCGGATTTGCTCAAGGGCACCGGTCGCGACACCACATGGATCCATTTCCTGTTATCCAGCGCCTTCCCGCTCGAACCGAACGGGGATATGGAGGGATGGCAGCGCTCCGAAGCCGACAATCAAATCGCCCATGCAGAGCCGCAAGTCCTGTCCTACATGTCCCGGATCATGCCGTGATCTTGCAACCGCTCCTCAGGCGGCCGATGCTCCTCCGATCCGCCAGTGCCGGCAGGGCCGCGCTTGCGCCGGAGGGCGGCCCTCCTTAATGCCATTGCGACGGCTATTCAGGAGGATGTGTCCGGCCCATGTCCATGCCCAGCGCGGCGGTCCGCCCCGTCGCCATCAACGTGCCGGATCTGTCCCCGGCCGATGACCGGTTCGTCGAGCTTGCGCCGGACCTGCTCGACTGGATCAGGCTGACCGGCCTGCCGAGCAACATCATCGAGCGCCATATGCCGCGCCTGCGCCTCTCGCGTTATCGCGCGGCGCTGCAGGCGGCGCGGGCGGCGCGGCCGGGGCGGTTCGTCATTACCCATCTGCCGAGCATGTCGGCGGTGACGGCGCGGGCGCTGCGGCTGCTGCACCGGCGCGCGCCGCATCTCGCCTTCGCCTTCAATTTCACCGATCTGCCGACCGGCCGCCGGCTCGATTTCATGCGCCGCTCGCTGCAGGATGTCGACCGGTTCGCGGTGTTCTCGCACTATGAGGCGCCGCTCTATGCCCGCTATTTCGATCTCGATCCAGCCAGGCTGCAGCCGGTCATCTGGACGCAGAACGCGCCGGCGGTGCAGGCGGAGCCGGGCCTCGCGCCCGGCGCGCCCTATGTCTGCGCGATCGGCGGGGAAGGGCGCGATTTCGCCACGCTGCTGGAGGCGGTGCGGCGGATCGGCCCGGCGCTGCGCGTGGTGGTGATCGCCCGGCCGCACAGCCTGATCGGGCTCGACGTGCCGGATCATGTCGAGGTGCTCACCAACATCGCCAGCGCGCGCTGCTGGCGGATCGCGACCGACAGCATGGGCGTGCTGGTGCCCCTCAAGTCGCGCGAGACCTGCTGCGGGCATGTGACGCTGGTCGCGGCCAAGCTGCTCGGCATCCCGGTCGCCACCACCCGCTCGGAAGCGACGGTCGAATATTGCGAGGGGCGCGCGGCGGTGCTGCAGTGCGATCCGGCTGATCCCGCCGCCTATCGCCTGCTGATCGATCAGCTGGTGCAGGATCATGCGGCGCTGACCGCGGTCGCGCAGCGCGACGCGCCGGCCGAGCGGGCCTTCCATGGCCGCGAGCATTGGGCGGATTATCTGCGCCGCTTCGTCGCGGCGCATGTGCAGCCCGTGGCCGGCTGAGGTCAGCGTTTCAGCCGGTAGCGCTGCCAGGCGACCAGCAGCCATGCCAGCGGTGTCGCGACGAGGCCGCGCAGGCCGGCGAGCCGGTCGTCGGGATAGGTGGCCGGGTCGGGCAGCGCATAGCCCAGCTGCGCATAGTCCTCGGCATAGAAGCGAATGATGCGTTCCACATCCTGGCGCGTGCAGCGGACCGCCTTCTTGCGCCCGCTCCTGAGCACGTGCGGGACGGAGAGGTCCGGCCGGCTCTCGCCGCAGACCTGGTCCAGCCGCGCGGCGAGCCGCTCGAAGCCCTCCTCCAGGTGGAAGATCTCGCTGCCGTCCAGGATCAGGTCGATCTGCGGGCGAATATGGTTCTCATGGATCTTGGGCTCCATCGCCACGGCCCGCAGCATGACGCGCAGCCAGGTGGAGAAGCTCAGGTGCGACATCAGCGACTTGCCGGTCTGGAAGCGATACTGGCTGAAGACGCGGCCGAGCGGATCGCGCACCAGCGCCAGCTTGTAGTCGATCCGCTCGGGCAGATAGGGCGCGATCTCCTCGACCGTGCCATGCTCGGCGGGCGAGAGCATCATCGGGAAGCGCTTGGTCTTCACATAGGTCCAGCCGGAGAGCAGCGGCGGGCCGAAGCGTTCGTGCAGATAGATGCGCAGGCTCGATCCGCCGGTCTTGGGCACATGGGCGAAGAAGAGCGTGAAGCCCGGCTGGATATAGAGTGGCATGGGGTGGTCCCCTCTGTCCCTTTGCGCGTCATGGTCTTCGCGGCCTGCCGCGAGCGCGTCCAGCCGGCGCGCGCGGTGCAGCTAAGCCGGTCGCTCCCGATCAGGCAAGCCGATTCGCCCTGCGGACGCATCGTTTCATCCGCCGATGATCGTCAATCCATAGGCGAACACCGCCAGGAACAGCGCGAGCGCGACCGCCATCATGCCGGCGATGCGCTTGATATAGACCATCTGCGGAGTGCGGGCCGGGCGCGTGAAGAGGATGATGCCGCCGATCGCCGATGCGGCGGCGATGCCGGCCATGAGCAGCGCGGCGGGGTTCATGTCGGGCGGGACCGCAGGCGGCTCATCGCTCGCGCCAGCGCACGACCGTCACCTTGTGCGTCTTGCGGGCGCCCACGCCGAACACCATGATGCCGATGAAGAAGCCGAAATCATACCAGCCGCCATTGTTGGGCACGGCATAGACGGCGACCTCCGGCATGACCAGCGACAGCAGCCAGGCGACCGGGAAGATGAAGCCGTGCCAGACGCCGAGCAGGAAGCCGGGCGTGCCCGGCGCCTGGCTGACCGCGGCGGCGCTCTGCCGTGCGCAGCCGGCGAGCGCCGGCAGAGCGGCAGTGGCCAGGATCGGAAGCGGTTGCGGGCGGCGCGCCATGGCCCTGCTTAGCGGGGCGGCGGCGGGCTGACAATCGCGCCGGGCGGAGACGACGCGGCCAGGGCGTGGCGGGCGTGGGACAGTCCGCCTGCCGGCCCGGAACGGCTGCGCGGCCCGGGTCGTTCCCTCACTGGAATGACGCGCAGGAGTATGAACGATGTTCGAGAAATGGCGTCTCAAGGAGCATATGGAAGTGACCGACAGCAACGGTCAGCATGTCGGCACGGTGGATTCGGTCGACGGCAACCGCATCAAGCTGACCCGGAGCGATTCCAGTGACGGGCAGCATCATTATCTCGATGTGGATTCGGTGGATCGGATCGACGAGAACCGGGCCTGGCTGAAGCCTGGCGTGCCGCTGCCCGGCATCGCGCGCGCGCAGCAGGCCGCGGCGGAGCGGCAGCCGGACGAATAGGTTCGCGGGAGCCGGGCGCGGTCCGCTGCCTTCCCGGCCGGCGGCCCGGGCACGACCCGGGCTCGCCGATCCGCGCATTTGCGCGGCGCGTGCCCCCATCCGCGCCGCGCCGAAAAGGGGGAAGAGGACCGTCGAACGGTGCCCTCCCACTCACCGTTTGGCGGTCCGAGAAAAGGCCCGACCTCCCTGGATATGCGGGGAGGTCGGGCTTTTTCGTTCATGTCGCGTCAGGACAAACGGTCGGGCTACTCATTCGTGCCTACCATCACGACAATCTCCGTTCGCCCTGAGCGAAGTCGAAGGGCGAACGGGAATGAAGGCAGCAATCAGCTCGCAAGAGGCATCAACGAGACGCCGGCTTTGCAAGCGCCTTGGCCATGATCGCAACGAAAAGGGGGGTCCCGTGCCCTTTTTCCCACGCCTCGAAAATGCCGGCTTACCTCATCGGCAAGCCGACACTGCGCACATCCACCGGATCACTGACAGGCAAGGCACTCGTCATAATCGGTGGCTTCCGCCTCGATCCTGCGCAGTTCCGGCGTGTTGTCCGCTTCCACTCCGCCGGCGAAGCCGGCGCGCTGGATGGACTTGGAGCGCAGATAGTAGAGCGATTTCACGCCCAGCTCCCAGGCGCGATAGTGGAGCATGAGCAGGTCCCACTTCTCCACGTCCGCGGGGATGAACAGGTTCAAGGACTGCGCCTGGTCGATATAGGGCGCGCGGTCGGCGGCCAGCTCGAGCAGCCAGCGCTGGTCGATCTCGAAGCTGGTCTTGAAGGTGTCCTTCTCGTCCTGCGTCAGGAAGTCGAGATGCTGGACGCTGCCGCCCTTCTCCAGGATCGAGTTCCACACATTGGTCGAATCCTTGGACTTCTCCGCCAGCAGCTTCTCCAGATAGGGGTTCTTCACCGCGAAATTGCCGGACAGCGTCTTGTGCGTGTATATGTTCGCCGGGATCGGCTCGATGCAGGCCGAGGTGCCGCCGCAGATGATGCTGATCGAGGCGGTCGGCGCGATCGCCATCTTGCAGGAGAAGCGCTCCATCACGCCCTGGTCGGCGGCGTCCGGGCAGGGGCCGCGCTCATGGGCGAGCATCATCGAGGCCTCATTGGCCTTGCCGTTGATATGCTTGAAGATGCGCAGGTTCCAGCTCTTGGCCATGGCGCTCTCGAACGGGATGCCGCGCGCCTGCAGGAAGCTGTGGAAACCCATGACGCCGAGGCCCACCGAGCGCTCGCGGCTGGCGCTATACTTGGCCCGCGCCATCTCGTCCGGCGCGCGGTCGATATAGTCCTGCAGCACATTGTCGAGGAAGCGCATGACATCCTCGATGAAGCGCTTGTCGCCGTTCCACTCGTCCCAGCTCTCCAGGTTGAGCGAGGAGAGGCAGCAGACCGCCGTGCGATCATTGCCGAGATGGTCGCGGCCGGTCGGCAGGGTGATCTCCGAGCAGAGGTTCGAGGTCGAGACCTTGAGCCCCAGGTCGCGATGATGCTTGGGCATCATGCGGTTCACCGTGTCCGAGAAGACGATATAGGGCTCGCCCGTGGCGAGGCGCGTCTCGACCAGCTTCTGGAACAGGCTGCGCGCATCGACCTTGCCGCGCACGCTGCCGTCCTTGGGCGACTTGAGCTCGAACTCCGCGCCGTCGCGCACCGCTTCCATGAACGCGTCGGTGAGCAGCACGCCATGGTGGAGGTTGAGCGCCTTGCGGTTGAAGTCGCCGCTCGCCTTCCGGATCTCGAGGAACTCCTCGATCTCCGGGTGCGAGACGTCGAGATAGCAGGCCGCCGAGCCGCGCCGCAGCGAGCCCTGCGAGATGGCGAGGGTGAGCGAATCCATCACCCGCACGAAGGGGATGATGCCGCTGGTCTTGCCGTTGAGGCCGACCGGCTCGCCGATGCCGCGCACCGCGCCCCAATAGGTGCCGATGCCGCCGCCGCGCGCCGCCAGCCAGACATTCTCGTTCCAGGTGTTGACGATGCCTTCCAGGCTGTCGTCCACGCTGTTCAGATAGCAGCTGATCGGCAGGCCGCGCCCGGTGCCGCCATTGGAGAGCACGGGCGTCGCCGGCATGAACCACAGGCGCGAGATATAATCATAGAGCCGCTGGGCATGCTCGGCATCGTCGGCATAGGCGGCCGCGACGCGGGCGAACAGATCCTGATAGGATTCGCCGGGCAGCAGATAGCGGTCCTTGAGCGTCTCCTTGCCGAACTCGGTGAGGAGGGCATCGCGTGACGCGTCCGTGGTCACGGGGAAGCGGCGCGCGTCGACGCTGTTGGTCGCGCTCGGCTTGCGCTTGGCGGCCGGGCGCTCGGCGCTTTTCGCCAGGGCCGCCATGGCCTCGTCGGCCAAGGCCATGCTGGCCGAAACCTCGGTCGATCCTTCCGACTGCAAATCACGAAACTCCATGCTCAAGACCCCCAATGTTCTCTCTTCGTTCGATTCGGTCAAGATGCCCCTGACCTCCTGATATGGTGCTCCGCCCACGGCGCGAAAAGGGCCAGGCTCCGGTGCGATGCCGCAGCCAAAAGGCACAATCTGTTGCGTGGCCCCCTGCGTCGAACCACTAGCGATAGTGCCAGAATGGAAATGCGATGCAAGGGCGTTTCGCAGTTCCTAACGATTCGGCTGGTCGCTGAAAAGACTCGGTTCACGGCATGAAAATCCATGCTGCAATGCAGCGACGCATGGACTTTCCAATGCTTTTGCCGCGCGCAAGAGGGCAAAGCGGGAACGAAAATATTTTTGG
>Ga0182748_1000540_pt1 | contig 40570 bp, 44 predicted proteins | sample eDN3rd37CKraftOP_FD_128877 | JGI IMG/M metagenome (GOLD analysis project Ga0182748, IMG submission 128877) | Enriched Organic Plus compost microbial communities from Emeryville, California, USA - eDNA 3rd pass 37_C Kraft OP (version 2) (version 2) ... | reverse complement strand
TCGCAGACGATGCCCTTGTACTTCATGCGCTTGTACTTGCCGCACAGGCACTCATAGTCCTTGATCGGGCCGAAGATGCGCGCGCAGAACAGGCCGTCGCGTTCGGGCTTGAACGTGCGGTAGTTGATCGTCTCGGGCTTCTTGATCTCGCCGAACGACCAGGACCGAATGCGCTCCGGGGAGGCAATCCCGATCTGGATCTGGTCGAAGGTCTCCGGTTTCGCGACCGGATTGGCGAAGTTGCTCAGTTCGTTCATCTTTTTTTCCCTTTCACCGCCTCTCCCTCGTCAGGGAGGGGCCGGGGGTGGGTGACAGTCTTCGTCTTCCCCGAGGGATGATGCCCGCCGGCCCATCCCTCGGCCCCCTCCCGCGGACGGGAGGGGGCGAGGTCGATCATTCCGCGGCCAGCTGCTGCTGGTCGTCCTCGTCGACGTCCGGCGTGATGGTGTTCAGCTCGACGTTGAGGCCCAGCGACCGCATTTCCTTCACGAGCACGTTGAAGCTCTCCGGAATGCCGGCCTCGAAGGTGTCGTCGCCCTTGACGATCGCCTCATAGACCTTGGTGCGGCCGATCACGTCGTCCGACTTCACCGTCAGCATCTCCTGGAGCGTATAGGCGGCGCCATAGGCCTGGAGCGCCCACACCTCCATTTCGCCGAAGCGCTGGCCGCCGAACTGGGCCTTGCCGCCCAGCGGCTGCTGGGTGACCAGGCTGTACGGGCCGATCGAGCGCGCGTGGATCTTGTCGTCGACCAGGTGATGGAGCTTCAGCATGTAGATGTAGCCCACCGTCACCTTGCGGTCGAACGGATCGCCGGTGCGCCCGTCGAACAGGGTCACCTGGCCGCTCTCGTCCAGGCCGGCCTTGCGCAGCATCTCCGACACGTCCGCCTCGCGGGCGCCGTCGAACACCGGGGTGCCCATCGGGACGCCGGTGACGAGATTGGACGCCAGCTCGACCAGCTCCTCGTCGGTACGGGCGTCGAGCTCGGCCGAATAGGCCGGGCCGTAGACGTCCTTGAGCTTGTCGCGCAGCTTGCCGATGTTGTTCGGATCAAGATTCTCCGACCGCTGGTGCATCCCGTCGAGCATCTCGGCGATCTGCTGGCCCAGGCCGCGGGCGGCCCAGCCAAGGTGGGTCTCGAAGATCTGCCCGACGTTCATGCGGCTCGGCACGCCGAGCGGGTTGAGCACGATGTCGACCGGAGTCCCGTCCTCGAGGAACGGCATGTCCTCCTGCGGCAGGATGCGGCTGATCACCCCCTTGTTGCCGTGACGGCCGGCCATCTTGTCCCCCGGCTGAAGCTTGCGCTTCACCGCGACGAACACCTTGACCATCTTGAGCACGCCGGGCGGCAGCTCGTCACCCCGCTCGAGCTTCTCGATGCGGTCCTCGAGGCGACGGCGGATCGCCGCCTCCGCCTCGTCGAACTGCGCCTTCACCGCTTCCAGATCGCCCTGGACCTTGTCGTCCTTGACCGCGAACTTCCACCATTCGTGCGGCTCGACGCTTTCGAGCGCCTCCTGGTCGATCTCCGCGCCCTTCTTGACGCCCTTGGGGGCCGCGGTGGCGATCTGGCCCAGCAGCATCTCGCGCAGGCGCGCATAGGTGGCGCGCTTCAGGATCGAGCGCTCGTCCTCGCTGTCCTTGCGAAGCCGGTCCTTCTCCTCCGCCTGGATGGCGCGGGTACGGTCGTCGATGTCGATGCCGTGGCGATTGAACACCCGCACCTCGACCACCGTGCCGGACACGCCCGGCGGCAGGCGCAGCGAGGTGTCGCGGACGTCCGACGCCTTTTCGCCGAAGATGGCGCGGAGCAGCTTTTCCTCCGGCGTCATCGGGCTCTCGCCCTTCGGCGTGATCTTGCCGACCAGGATGTCGCCCGGCTCGACCTCGGCGCCGATATAGACGATGCCGGCCTCGTCGAGGTTGCGCAGCGCCTCCTCGCCCACGTTCGGGATGTCGCGGGTGATGTCCTCCGGCCCCAGCTTGGTGTCGCGGGCCATCACCTCGAATTCCTCGATGTGGATCGAGGTGAAGACGTCGTCCTTCACGATCCGTTCGGAGATCAGGATCGAGTCCTCGTAATTGTAGCCGTTCCAGGGCATGAAGGCGACGAGCACGTTGCGGCCGAGGGCGAGCTCGCCCATGTCGGTCGACGGACCGTCGGCGATCACGTCGCCGGCGTTGACGACGTCGCCCACCTTCACCAGCGGACGCTGGTTGATGCAGGTGTTCTGGTTCGAACGCTGGAACTTCATCAGCGTGTAGATGTCGACGCCCGACTCGCCCGGCTTCACCTCGCCGGTGGCGCGGATGACGATGCGGGTGGCGTCGACCTGGTCGACGACGCCGCTGCGCCGGGCGGCGATGGCGGCGCCGGAATCGCGGGCCACCGTCTCTTCCATGCCGGTTCCGACGAACGGCGCCTCGGCTTTCACCAGCGGCACCGCCTGACGCTGCATGTTCGAGCCCATGAGGGCGCGGTTGGCGTCGTCATTCTCCAGGAACGGAATGAGGGAGGCTGCGACCGACACCAGCTGCTTGGGGCTGACGTCCATCAGAGTGATCTGTTCGCGCGGCGACATCAGGAAGTCGCCGGCATGCCGCGCCGACACCAGTTCCTCGGCGAAGCTGCCGTCCTCGGTCAGCTCGGCATTGGCCTGGGCGATCGTGTGCTTGGCCTCTTCCATCGCCGACAGATAGACGACCTCGTTGGTCACCTTGCCGTCGATCACCTTGCGGTACGGCGTTTCGATGAAGCCGTACTTGTTGACCCGGCTGAAGCTGGCGAGGCTGTTGATCAGGCCGATGTTCGGCCCTTCGGGCGTCTCGATCGGGCAGATGCGGCCATAATGGGTCGGGTGGACGTCGCGCACCTCGAAACCCGCGCGCTCGCGGGTGAGGCCGCCCGGCCCGAGGGCCGAGACGCGACGCTTGTGGGTGACCTCCGACAGCGGGTTGGTCTGGTCCATGAACTGCGACAGCTGCGAGGAGCCGAAGAATTCGCGGACCGCGGCGACCGCCGGCTTGGCGTTGATGAGGTCGTTCGGCATGACCGTCGACACGTCGACCGAGCTCATCCGCTCCTTCACCGCGCGCTCCATGCGGAGCAGGCCGACGCGATACTGGTTCTCCAGCAGCTCGCCGACCGAACGCACGCGGCGGTTGCCGAGATTGTCGATATCGTCGATCTCGCCCTTGCCGTCCTTGAGGTCGACGAGCGTCTTCACGACCGCGATAATGTCTTCCTTGCGGAGCGTCGTCACCGTGTCGGGAACGTCGAGATCGAGGCGCATGTTGAGCTTCACGCGACCGACCGCGGACAGATCGTAGCGCTCGGGATCGAAGAACAGGCCCTCGAACAGGGCGTCCGCCGTCTCGCGGGTCGGCGGCTCGCCGGGGCGCATCACGCGATAGATGTCGGCAAGCGCATGGTCGCGATCCTCGGCCTTGTCGGCCTTCAGCGTGTTGCGGATCCAGGCGCCGGTGTTGACATGGTCGATGTCGAGCAGCTCGATGCGGTCGATGCCGGCCTTGTCGAGCTTCTCGAGATTCTCCGGGGTCACCTCGTCGCCGGCCTCGATGTAGATCTCGCCGGTCTTCTCGTTGATGAGGTCATAGGCGGAATAGCGGCCGAAGATCTCCTCGGTCGGAATGATGAGGTCCTCGAGGCCGTCCTTGCCGGCCTTGTTGGCGGCGCGGGGGCTGATCTTCTGGCCGGCGGGGAACACCACCTCGCCGGTCTTGGGGTCGACGACGTCGAACGCCGGCTTCTGGCCCCGCCACTGTTCCGGCACGAACGGAATCTGCCAGCCGTCCTTGCCGCGCACGAAGGTGACGCGATCGTAGAAGGTGTTGAGGATGTCCTCGCTGGTCATTCCGAGCGCGTGCAGCAGCGCCGTCACCGGCAGCTTGCGCTTGCGGTCGATGCGGACGTTGACGATGTCCTTCGCATCGAACTCGAAATCGAGCCAGGAGCCGCGATAGGGGATGACCCGAGCGGCGAACAGGAACTTGCCCGAGGCGTGGGTCTTGCCGCGATCGTGGTCGAACAGCACGCCGGGGCTGCGGTGCATCTGGCTGACGATCACCCGCTCGGTACCGTTGACGATGAAGGTGCCGTTCTTGGTCATGAGCGGCATGTCGCCCATGTAGACGTCCTGCTCCTTGATATCGAGGACGGAGCGGGTCTCGGTGTCGGGATCCACCTCGAAGACGATCAGGCGCAGGGTGACGCGCATCGGCGCCGCGTAGGTCATGCCGCGCTGGCGGCATTCGTCGACGTCATATTTGGGATCTTCGAGCTCGTAATTGACGAAGTCGAGCTCGGCGGTGCCGGCGAAGTCGCGGATCGGGAAGACCGAGCGCAGGGTCTTCTCGAGACCAGAGACATAGCCGTCCTGGGGCCGCGAGCGAAGGAACTGTTCGTAGCTTTCGCGCTGAACCTCGATGAGGTTCGGCATTTCGGAGACTTCGTGGATATTGCCGAAGATCTTGCGGATACGCCTGGACGCGGTGGAGGAACGCTGTTCCGTCGCCGGAGCTGCCTTGGTCGCCATTCTGATTTTTCGCCTCGTCTGCCTGCCCCAACGCACGGCCGGGGTCCGATTCAGGGGTGCGCACAGACACAAAAAGCCGCGGTGTTCCCATGGGGAACCGCAGCTTCAGCGTCCGTAAGACCGCAGCCGATCCATGCGTTGGATGCGTTGCGCGACGACGCATCATGTCCCGAACGGCTGTGGTGAGAGCGCCTATCTAGTGGTTGGGCGGGCTGCTGTCAATGAAGCGGGCGCCCCCGGACGGGATTCCGCCGGTTCACGCAACCGCTGGCGACTCCATTTCAGGCATGTAATGACTTCTGCTCCTCTGCGCTCGAGCAGCAGGTCAACCGGGGAGTTCAAGCCATGTCCTGCATGATCGTCACCTGCGTCTTCTTCTCCATTTCGCGGGGGCGCTTGCTCCCGCAGCTATCCTGACCGTCGCGCCGGCCCATGCCCAGACGACCTGCGCACTGAGCGGTGGCGGGAATGGCGGTGCCGTCGTGTCCCAGGAAATGGATTTTGCCTGCGGGAACGGCGCGCAGGCAATATCGGCCACCGCAGGGTACCCAGCGACCGCATTCGGTGACGGCTCGATCGCACAAGGCGACTCCGCGGTGGCGGTCGGCTCGGGGGCGGGCGCACATGGGAACCGCAGTCATTCAGTCGGATTTCTCACCGGTGCCGCGGGAACCGGCTCACTGGCCATGGGATCTCATGCGGAGGCGGGTTCGAACTTCACTTATTTAATTAACGCATCCCCGGGGGCCTTCACGAACGACTGGACGACAGCGATCGGGACGAGTGCCGACGCAGGTGCGGGCGCTGAAGGTCAGCACAATGCGACGGCTCTGGGTGCCCTCTCCACGGCCAACGCTCTGAACGCGACGGCGCTCGGTCGGGGAGCCAATGCCTCCGCAGAGAATAGCGTCGCACTGGGACAAGGTTCGGTGGCCAATGTCGCCAACACGGTGTCGGTCGGCACGGCGGGGGGCGAGCGCAGGATCGTGAACGTGGCGGACGGAACCATCGCGTCCGGTTCGAACGATGCGGTGACCGGCGGCCAGCTCTACACGACCAATCTGGCCGTGGCGCAAGCGCAGGACACCGCCGATGACGCGCTGGACGCTGCCGTTGCTGCCCAGTCGACCGCGGACCAGGCGATCCTCGACGCGGCAGCGGCGCAGTCCACCGCGGATCAGGCGGCGAGCGACGCGGCCGCGGCGCAATCCACGGCAGATACGGCTCTCGCCAATGCGGCAACGGCGCAGGACACTGCCGATCAGGCCGTGAATGATGCGGCGGCAGCACAAGCGACGGCGGACACCGCCGTTGCCGATGCGGCGACAGCGCAGGCCAGTGCGGACGGAGCGCAGTCGACGGCGGATCAGGCGATCCTCGATGCCGCTGCTGCCCAGGCGACGGCGGATGCGGCGGTGGCGAGCAATGCCTATTTCAAGGCGAACAGTAGCGGAGACGGGCCGCAGGCGACGGGTGAGGAAGCGATCGCCGTCGGCAGCGGTGCGGTGGCGAGCGGCGACAGTGCGGTGGCGATGGGCAGTGGCGCGCAGGCGATCAACGGCGCCGCGGTGTCGATTGGTGCCGGCAATGTCGCTTCAGGCAATGGCGCGGTGGCGATCGGGGATCCCAACCATGCGACGGGGCAGGGGGCGGTGGCCCTCGGCTACAACAACAGCGCGACCGGCACCGGCGCGGTGGCGATCGGCAGCGAGAGCGTCGCCAACGGCCAGTCGGCGATCGCGCTGGGTAGCAATGCGCAGGCGCAGGGCGCCGGCAGCGTGGCGATCGGCGACGGCGCGGTGGCCACGCGTGCGGGGCAGGTGGCGCTGGGATCGGCCGGTTCGACTTACACGATGGCCGGGATCGGATCGGCGGCGAGCCTTGCCGCCCAGTCGGGCCCGACCCGGTTCGTGACCTCGGACGCGTCGGGCAATCTGGCGCTCAGCAATTTCGGCCCGGAGGATTTCGATCGGCTGGACCGCACCCTGCGGCGTGACCGTCGGGATGCGCAGGCGGGCATTGCGGCCGCAGTGGCGATGGCGAGCGCGCCGATGCCCTCGGCTCCGGGACGGACCAGCTATGCGGTCAATGCGGCGACGTTCCGCGGCGAGCAGGCGGTGGGCGCGTCAATCGCGCACCGGTTCGACACCGCCAATCCGTTCGCGCTGACCGCAGGCTTTTCCTACGGTGGGCACAAGAACAACGCCGCCCGCGTCGGCGTTGCCGGCGAATTCTGACTCCGAACGAAAAGGGGCGGCCAATCGGCCGCCCCTTCCTGTTTCAATCCGATCGGATCGAAGCTTACTTGAGCTCGACGGTGCCGCCGGCTTCCTCGATCTGCTTCTTGATCTTCTCGGCCTCGTCCTTGCCGACGCCTTCCTTGATCGGCTTCGGCGCGCCCTCGACCAGCGCCTTGGCTTCGCCCAGGCCCAGGCCGGTGATCGCACGGACTTCCTTGATCACGTTGATCTTCTTGCCGCCGTCGCCGGTCAGGATGACGTCGAACTCGGTCTTCTCTTCGGCAGCCGGAGCGCCGGCGGCGGCGCCGCCAGCCGGAGCCGCAACCGCAACCGCGGCAGCGGCGGAAACGCCCCACTTCTCTTCGAGAGCCTTGGCGAGATCGGCGGCCTCGAGGACCGTCAGTTCGGAAAGCTGATCAACAAGTGCTTGAATGTCTGCCATTTTTACATCTCCATTCGGGCATATCGCCCGCAATTTCCATTCGGGTAGGGATTACGAAGCTCAGGCGTCCTCTTTGGCCGCATAAGCGCCGACCACGCGGGTCAGCTTGGCCGCCGGCGCATTGACCACCTGCGCGATCTTGGTCGCGGGCGCCTGGATGAGGCCCACGATCTTCGCACGCAGTTCGTCAAGCGACGGAAGCTCGGCAAGAGCCTTCACTCCATTGACGTCGAGGACGGTCTCGCCCATCGCCCCGCCCACGATTTCGAACCGGTCGGTCGTCTTCGCGAAGTCGACGGCCACCTTGGCGGCCGCGACGGGATCGGGTGAGGTTGCGAGCGCCGTCGGCCCCTTCAGCATTTCGCCGATGGGGGCGTAAGCGGTACCCTCGATCGCAATGAGAGCGAGCCTGTTCTTCGCCACTTTGAAGCTGGCGCCGGCCTCGCGCATACGATTCCTGAGCGCGGTGGACTGCGCCACCGTCAGGCCGAGATTGCGGGTGACGACCACCACGCCGGTCTCGTTGAACGTCTGCTTCAGCTCGGCAACCAGTTCGGCTTTTTCAGCTCGATCCATGCCACTTCCTTCACTCTCGTGCGGAGGACCATCCGCCGCACGTACTCGCTGGCACGGCCGAAACCGTACCGACTTGTCCGAAGGGGAGAATTGGTCGCGAGCCCCGAATCGGGAGCTGTGGCAGACCCGGCCGAAGCGTCGCACGCCCGGGCCGGCAGAAACTCTTCCCCGTCTAGGCCGGAAATTAAGCCCCCGACGGGGCACCAGCTGTCTCGGACGGATGACCGGACGGCGACGCCGCCGATCAAGGCGCGGCGCATAGCAGATCGCGCGCCCCGGTCAAGCCGCCCGGCCAGCCCCGGCTGCGACGCCGTTCATGGAAAGGGGGCGACCCAATGAGAAAGGGCCGGGTTTCCCCGGCCCTTCCATTCCTTGCAGGCGAAGCCGTTCAGGCCTGCGCCGACTCGCCCGCGTCGACCCTGACGCCCGGGCCCATGGTGGAGCTGATCGCCACCTTCTTGAGATACTTGCCCTTGGCGCCGGCCGGCTTGGCCTTGACGATCGCGTCGACGAAGGCGTCGAAATTCCGGCGCAGGTCCGCGTCGGAGAAGCTCGCCTTGCCGATGCCGCTGTGGATGATTCCGGCCTTTTCGACGCGGAACTCGACCTGGCCGCCCTTGGCCGCCTTCACCGCTTCCGTGACGTTGGGCGTGACGGTGCCGAGCTTCGGGTTCGGCATCAGGCCCTTGGGGCCCAGCACCTTACCGAGGCGGCCGACGATCCCCATCATGTCCGGCGTTGCGATGACGCGATCGAAGTCGATCTGGCCGTTCTGGATCGTTTCCATCAGATCCTCGGCGCCGACGACATCGGCGCCTGCTTCCTTCGCCTCGTCGGCCTTGCCGCCGCGGGCGAACACGGCGACGCGAACATCCTTGCCGGTGCCGGCGGGGAGGGTGACGACGCCGCGGACCATCTGGTCCGCATGCCGCGGATCGACGCCGAGGTTCAGAGCGATCTCGATCGTCTCGTCGAACTTGGCGGTCGCGTTCTTCTTCACCAGCCCGATCGCCTCATCGACCGGATAGAGGCGATCGCGATCGACGGTGCCGGCCTGCGCCTTCTGCTTCTTGGTCAGCTTTGCCATGGTCCTCAGCCCTCCACCACTTCGAGGCCCATCGAAAGGGCGGAGCCCTCGATGATCCGGGTTGCCGCATCGAGATCGGTCGCGTTGAGATCCTTCATCTTGGTCTCGGCGATCTCGCGAAGCGCGGAGCGGGTGATCCTGCCCACGGACTGCTTGCCGGGCTCCTTGGAGCCCGTCTTGATCTTCGCCGCCTTCTTGATCAGGAAGGTCGCCGGCGGCGTCTTGGTCTCGAACGAGAAGCTGCGATCCGCATAGACGGTGATGATCGTCGGGATCGGCATGCCCTTTTCAAGGTCGTTCGTCGCCGCGTTGAACGCCTTGCAGAACTCCATGATGTTGACGCCGCGCTGACCGAGCGCGGGGCCGATCGGAGGGCTGGGGTTGGCGGTGCCCGCGGGCACCTGGAGCTTGATATAGCCCGTAATCTTCTTTGCCATTGTTCATTCACCTTCAAAGTCGCGGTTTAGCGGTCCTGACGGCAGTGGCACTGCCTCCCGCACATCGTCCCCGGCCAAACCGCAACAGGCCGGGGCGATCTCGTGAAATCTACTTGGCCAGCTCGACCTGCTCGAACTCCAGCTCGACGGGGGTCGCGCGGCCGAAGATCGACACGCCGACCTTCACGCGGCCGCGGTCGAAATCGAGCTCCTCGACGATGCCGTTGAAGCTTGCGAACGGACCTTCGAGCACCTTGACGCTGTCCCCGATCTCATAGTCGACGTTGACCTTCGCCTTGGGAGCGGCGGCCGCCGCTTCCTCCTTGGTGCTCAGGATCCGCGCCGCCTCGGCCTCGGAGATCGGCTGGGGCTTGCCCGACGAGCCGAGGAATCCGGTCACCTTCGGCGTGTTCTTGACGAGGTGATAGACGTCGTCGTTCATCGACAGCTTCGCCAGCACATAGCCGGGGAAGAACTTGCGGTCCGACGTCACCTTCTTGCCGCGCCGGACCTCGGTCACCTTCTCGGTCGGGACCTCGACCGCCTCGACCAGATGTTCGAGGCCGAGCCGCTTCGCTTCCGTCAGGATGGAATCGCGGACCTTGTTCTCAAAGCCGGAATAGGCGTGGATGATGTACCAGCGAGACATTGCAACCCTTAGCTGAGCAGACCGAGCAGCGCGCGTACCAGGGCGCTGAACGCCGAATCGACACCGAAGAAGAACAGGCCGAGCAGTGCCGTCATGATCACCACCATGACGGCGGTCATGACGGTTTCGCGACGCGTCGGCCAGACGACCTTCGCCGTCTCCGTCTTCACCTGCCGCGCGAATTCCCCGATGCTGACTTTCGCCACCTGCTCACACCTTCGAAATACCAATGAATGGATCATGTCCGCTCGTACGAGCAGGTCCGACCCACCTATCCCCTCAATCCTCCCCGCCTGATCGGCTTGGCCGTCGCGGCGGGGTGGCAGGAGTGGAGGGACTCGAACCCCCGGCCCTCGGTTTTGGAGACCGATGCTCTACCAGCTGAGCTACACTCCTATGAGCCGGAGAGCGCCGGTCCTTAGCGGCGGCCGCTCTCTGACGCAAGACAGGTTCCTTTCTTAGGGTTCGTGCCCCTTATCCGCAATGGTCGGGACCATAGGAAACTGGCGGTATGGGCAGTGAAGATGCGGCGCGAAACCGGGGTCAGGCGGCGATATCGTAGGGCTGGATCTCGCCCGACAGATAGAGGTTGCGCGCCTTGGCCCGGCTCAGCTTGCCCGAACTGGTGCGCGGCAGGGTTCGCGGCGGCACCAGCTCGACCACGCAGTTCATGCCGGTGATCGCCCGCACGCGATCGCGAATCTCTTCCCGGAGCCGTTCGCGCTCGGCGACGTCCGAGGTCCGGCACTGGACCAGCACCGCCGGCGTTTCCTCGCCCCCCGGCGTGGTGATCGAGAAGGCGGCGATATCACCGGCCTTGAATCCGGGCAGCTGCTCCACCGCCCATTCGATGTCCTGAGGCCAGTGATTCTTGCCGTTGATGATGATCATGTCCTTGGCGCGGCCGACGATATAGACGTAGCCGTCGGACAGATAGCCCATGTCGCCGGTGTCCAGCCAGCCGTCCGCGCTGAGGCAGGCAGCGGTGGCTTCCTCGTCGCGGAAATAGCCGACCATGATCGACGGGCCGCGGGCGTAGAGCTTGCCGATGGCGCGATCGGGCAGGGCGGCCCCATCCTCGTCCCGGATCTGGACCTCCATGCCGCGTGCAGGCTTCCCGCAATTGACGATCGCCCGATAGCGCTGGGGCCGGTCCCGCCGTGCCGTCCCGCCGCCGGCGAGCAGGGTCTCCTCGACCAGCTCGACGACGATTCCTTCTCCCGGAGGCATGATCGATACCGCGAGCGTGGCCTCGGCCAGGCCGTAGCTGGGGAGGAAGGCCCTGGCGCTGAAGCCGGCGTCGGCGAAGGCATCGACGAAGGCCTGCATGACATCGGGGCGGATCATGTCGGCGCCGTTGCCGGCGACCCGCCAGCGTGACAGGTCGAACCGTTCGGCCACCTTGCTCTGGCTGCCGATCCGCCGCGCACAGATGTCGTAGCCGAAGGTCGGCGAATAGCTGAGCGTCGTGCCCTCGTTGCGGCTGACGAGATCGAGCCATGCGAGCGGCCTGCGCGCGAAATCCTCGGTCTTGAGATAGTCGGTCGAAACCTGGTTCGCGACCGGCGACAGCAGGCAGCCGACCAGGCCCATGTCGTGATACCAGGGCAGCCAGGATACGCAGCGGTCGCTGTCGACCACCTCCATCCCGTGGCTGTGCGCGGCCAGATTGCTGAGCAGGGCGCGATGGGTGATCGCCACGCCATGCGGGAAACGGGTCGAGCCGCTCGAATATTGCAGATAGGCGATGTCGTCGGGCCGGAGCTGCGGCAGCGCCGCTTCCGGCGCATCCTCTTCGCCGAAGCTGTCCCAATCCAGCCCCTCCACGCCGGCCTCCGACGCAGCCTCCGCCGCCATGCCGCCGAGCTCTCCGGGATAGAGGAGGAGGCGCGGATCGCAGCTCTTAAGCTGGACCGACAGCTGGTCGATATAGCTGTCCCGTCCGCCGAAGGACGTGGGCAGGGGCAGCGGCACCGGCCAGGCGCCGGCATAGATTGCGCCGAAGAACAGGGCCGCGAATTCGGGACTGGTTTCCGCGACCAGCGCAACCCGCTCGCCCGGGGCGATGCCGCGCGCGATCAGGCGCCTGGCAGCGGCCAGCGCATCCGCCCGCAGCTCGCGGAAGGGATAGGGGCGCACGAGCGTGCCGCGGGGATCATGGAAATTGAGTCCCCGGCTGCCCTGCGCGGCATAGTCCAGCGCTTCGCCCAAAGTATCGAAATCGGCGAAGCGGCGCGGCAGGCTGTCTTCGGTCGGTGTCGGCGCAAGCGCTCCGTGCGCGCCGCCCCGCGGGGCTTTGCCCTCACCAGCATCAATCACAGAAATTGGGTCCCTCATCTCTGATCGGTTCGCCCGAACATCTTGTCTTAGCCCTGGCTCTGCAAACAAGGCACGTTCATATTCCGGCCCGACTGTGGCACAATCATGGCGCACCGTGACATCTCGCTACACCAGACGCCCACGCCCTGCGCTCGATCAGGAAGCCCTGGAGCGGCTCGCCCTCGCTTATGTGGGCCGCTATGCGACCACCCGGTCGAAGCTGCGATCCTATCTTCGGCGCAAGCTGCAGGAGCGCGGCTGGGACGGCGAGGGGAGCGCACCAGTAGAACAACTGATCGAACGTTTCGCCGTCCTGGGCTATGTTGACGATGCGGCCTTTGCCTCGGCGCGTGCCGCGTCGCTTCAGCGGCGGGGCTATGGCGAGCGTCGGGTCGCGCAGGCGCTGGCCGCCGCCGGCGTCGGCGAGGATGAGGCGCAGGCCGCGCGCGAACTGGCGCGCGAGAGCGCGATGGAGGCGGCGCTGAGGTTCGCGCGGCGGAAGCGCATAGGACCGTTCGCGGAGTCAAAGTCGGGGCTGGAGGCGCGGCAGAAAGCGTTTGCGGCGATGGTTCGGGCCGGGCATCCGATAGAAATCGTCCGCCAAGTTGTCGATGCGGAGCCGGGCGAAATGCCTCAACCGCCTACTTTGCGAAAATAAAAAGGAACAGTTCACAAGACTACAGGAGCCATGATAGTCGTGAAGCGCACGTGGCAAATGGGGCACCGATGACTTCGCGACCGGAACAGGTTGGGGACAGTGATTCGCTTTCCGGCGGAACCGATCCTGCGCGCGTCGACGCCGATGCTTTGATCCAGGTCGTCGGCGTGGTCAAATGGTTCGACGCAACACGCGGCTTCGGGTTCCTCGTCAGCGAACAAGTCAAAGGCGACATTCTTGTTCATTTCAGTGTCTTGAAGGAACATGACCGGCGCAGTCTTCCTGAAGGCGCGGTGGTCGAATGCCTGATCGCGGAGCAGGAGAGGGGACTTCAGGCACGCAAGGTCCTGTCCATCGATCTCAGCCGTGCAGTGATGCCCGAGCTCGCCCGGTCGCCCGCCGCGGGAGACCGGATCGACCCTGCCGCGCTGCTCGACCAGGCGGGCTCCTTCGAGCCGGTCCGCGTCAAATGGTTCAACCGGCTGAAGGGCTACGGTTTCCTGATCCGTGAAACCGGCGATGCCCAGGACATATTCGTACATATGGAGACGGTTCGGCGCGGCGGCCTCACCGATCTTGCGCCCGACCAGGCGTTGCGGGCGCGCGTCGCCAATGGTCGGAAAGGCCCGCTGGCTGTAGAAGTCGAGCCGCTTTGATTCGCCATCTTCTGATCTTCTCCGCGGCCGTCGCTGCGGCGCTCACCGGCTGTCGTGCCCAGCCGCAGACCCATGCGCCGCAGGTTGCAGAAGGCCGTTCTCCGGCGGGCCTCGTCCTTGCCCCGCTCGAAATCCGCAGCGGCGACCGGGTCCATCGCTTCACCGTCGAGATCGCGCGAACGCCCGCGCAGCAGGCGCAGGGGCTGATGTTTCGCACCTCGCTGGGCCCGGACCAGGGCATGATCTTTCCCTTTTCGCCGCCCCGACCCGCCAGCTTCTGGATGAAGAACACCCTCATCCCGCTCGACATGCTGTTCATTCGCGTCGACGGCACCATTGCCCGCATCGCCGCCAATACCGTGCCGCTGTCGCTGGACCCCGTGGCGGTGTCCGAACCGGTCGCAGCAGTCCTGGAGATCGCCGGGGGCCGTGCCGCCGAACTGGGCATAAGCGAGGGCGATCGGGTCAGCTGGACCGATCCGTCGGCGGCGGGCGAATAGCTGAACCTGCCGGCCCGGCCGATGCGGCCGGGATCGCATCCCGCATTTGGCCTCGACACCTGGCCTCCGGGTCGGCCCGGTCAAGAAGCGCCGTGTCGCTGTTTCAACGCGGGCCCGGTCCGAACGGGCGCGTTCGTTGCCCGGGGCGCACGGCCCGGGAAGGATGGCTCCGCCGACACTTTGCCGAAGCCGTATTCAGCCTTCCGAGAGGCTCCTTCCTCCGCATCCGATCTAATTCCTTTAGCGGCGCCAGAGAAACCAGGGGCATGGGGAGTACGGACCCCAGGGCTCCGTCCATCGCGTTCGGCTTGCCTCGGGCGGCCGGGCATCCCAAATCATGTCCCATGGAATCCGACCTCGACGACTGGAGCATACCCGCGGAATTCCGCCCTAAACCTGGAGAATTCCCGTTCGAAGTCGCCTGGGCGGTATCGGCGACGGTCGGGCTGAGGGCGACCGTTCCGTCCGACGCCTTCACCGCGGCGGCGCTGGGATCCGAGCGGATCGGCCATGGAGTCGCCATCGACGGCGAAGGCACGGTGCTCACCATCGGTTATCTCATCACCGAGGCGGACAAGGTCTGGCTCACCACCGGCGAGCGCGACGTGATTCCGGCCTATGTGCTGGGCGTCGACCAGGAGACGGGCTTCGGCCTCGTGCGCGCGCTTCAGCCCCTGCCGGTGCCTTCGATCGATATCGGGAACTCGCGCCGCATCGAAGCGGGCGACCCCGCGATCGTCGCCGGAGGCGGCCGTCTCGACCGGTCGGTTTCCGCGCGCCTGGTCGGACGCCAGCAATTCGCAGGCTATTGGGAATATGTGCTCGACGAGGCCCTGTTCACGGCGCCCGCCCATCCGCTGTGGAGCGGTGCGGCACTGATCGCCGGGGACGGCAAGCTGGCCGGGATCACCAGCCTGCAGCTCCATCAGCGCAGCCGCGAGGGCAAGGTGGTGCCGATCAACATGGTGGTCCCGATCGAACTGCTGCCGCCGATCCTGGAGGACCTGAAGGTCGGGCGCCCGTCGGCGCGGCCGCTGCCCTGGCTCGGCGTGCTGGCCGACGACAGCTGGGACAAGGTGACCCTGCTGGGGGCGACCCCCGGCGGGCCGGCGCAGCGCGCGGAACTGCGCAAGGACGACGTGATCCTGGCCGTCGACGGCACGAAGGTGTCGACCCTGCCGGAATTCTATCGCGCGCTCTGGTCGGTCGGCGCGCCCGGCGAGAAGACCTGCCTGACGGTCGAGCGCGAGGGCGACGTGTTCGACGTGACGGTGACGACGCGCGACCGGCGCAGCTACCTCAAGACTCCCATCCTCCATTGAGCCGCCCGGCCGTCATCGCCGGGCGCGCGTCGACGGAGAAAGTCGACGCCGAACGGCGACAGCGCGCGCAGGCTTGCGCGCGTGCCTCGTTCGGGGCTAGGCGGACGACGATGGGACTGCTCAAGACGATCTTCACATGGTGGGACGGCGCGACGCTGGGAACGGCGCTGCACACGCGTCGCCATGGGCGCCGGGTCGGCGCCGACACCTACGGCAACGTCTATTACGAGTCGAAGGACGGCAGCCGGCGCTGGGTGATCTATAATGGATCGAACGACGCCAGCCGGATCCCGCCCGAATGGTATGCCTGGATGCATCGCCAGATCGATGGGCTGCCGGACGAGGCGCTGCCGCCGCCGCCCAAGTTCCTGAAGCCGCCGAGGCCGAATCTCACCGGCACGCCCCAGGCCTACAAGCCGGCCGGCGCGCTGGAGAAAGGCGGCCGGCGGGCCGCTGCAAGCGGCGACTACCAGGCCTGGACTCCCGATTGAGGCCATGACCGACGGGCGCAGCGCCTTTGTTTTCCGTTCTGCTGGTGCGTGCATGCGGATCCTGGCGCCGGCCGTGCTGTGCCTCGGTGCGGCGGCCTGCAACTCCGGCGTTCCGGAGCAGCAGCCGAAGCAGGAGGAGCCGGAACCGGTCACGGTCGACATCCCGCAGATTGTGACCGAAGTCGCTCCGGGCACGACTCCGATGGCCGAACGGGTCGCGGTGATCGGCCTGCTCAACAAGCGCAACGGAATTTCGCGCGACCTCACGATGCGGCCCGGCCAGGCGTTCCGCGTCGGCGACGTGATCGTGCGCCTGCGCGCCTGCGAGACGACGGCGCCCTGGGAGGAGCAGAAGCTCACCGGCGCCTTCATCCAGCTCGACGTGCGCAATCCGAAGGACCAGTTCCAGCGGGTCTTTTCGGGGTGGATCTACAAGGAAACGCCGTCGCTCAACGTGGTCGAGCATCCGGTCTATGACGCCTGGCCCAAGAGCTGCGCGATGACCCATCCGGAAGCGGGGCCGGCCTCGGTGCGGGCCGGATCCTCGAGCAGCCGGTCGAGCGCTTCGAAGTCGGGCAGGACATCGTCTCCCGCCCCGACGGCGAGCCCCGGCAACGACGCGGCGCCGGTGGTCAGCGTGCCGCTGCCGCCCGCTGCGACCACGGCCCCTTCGGGCGCGACGCAGACGAGGGCCGAGGACAGCAACGCCATATAGTCTTTCTGGCTGATCTCGACCGCGCCGAGACTGCGCAGATGTTCGGTCATGAACTGGCAGTCGAGCAACTGGAAACCGCCGAACTTCAGGCGCGCGACCAGCCAGGCCAGGGCCACCTTCGAGGCATCCGGTCGCAGGGAAAACATGCTCTCTCCGAAAAAGGCGGCGCCCTGCCGCACCCCGTAGAGACCGCCGACCAGTTCTCCATCCTGCCAGCATTCGATCGAATGGGCATGACCGAGCATGTGGAGCAGGTTGTAGCTCTTCTCGATCGGACCGTTGATCCAGGTCTCGTCGCGGTCGGCGCAATGGTGGACCACCTCGGCGAACGCCCTGTCGCGGGTGACTTCGAAGACGCCCGAGCGGAGCGTCCTGCGGAGCGAGCGCGACAGATGGAAGCCGTCGAGCGGAAGGATCGCCCGACGGCGGGGTTCGATCCAGATGATCTTGGGGGAGTCCCGGCTCTCCGCCATCGGAAACACCCCGATGGCATAGGCATGGAGCAGAAGGTCGGGATCCAGCACCGCCATATCATTGAATTGGAACGGCGGCACGCGCCGGTCAACCGGCTTCGATTCTGGGGCTGGCACTCACCATCCCAGCGGTCGCGACGGAGCGCATGATCGCCCACGGCGAGGAACGGGGATGGAGCAATGATGGCCAGGTCTCCTGGCAATCACGCCTCCTGCGGATGCCGGGCGCGGACGCCGGGCGTCCTGGCCAGGCGCCGCTCGATCGCCTGCCACAGCCCGGAAAAGGCCAGAGCGGCCGGGGAGCGGGGGGCGATCGCGCCGACGGGGCGGAGCCGCGCGCTCGTCGTCTCGATCGCGCTCGCCATCGGAATCACCGGCCAGTTGGGATTGGTTTCCAGCGCGGCCCGGTGCAGGGAACGCCGCCGGTCGGCCATGTTGTAGACCGGAAGCAGAGCCCCGCGCCGGATTGCGTTGCGGTCGAGAAACTCGATCACCTCCGACAGCGCACGCTGTGAGAGGGGGGAGGGAATGACGGGAACGATGATGAGGTCGGCGGCGCGCAGGACCTGCTCGCTCACCTCGTTGAGTCCCGGCGGGCAGTCGAGCAGGATCCGGTCATAGTCCCGGCCCAGCCGCTCGACCAGCTTCGCCAGCCTCTTCTTCTTTCCCAGCGTGTACAGCAGCCGGTCGAGGCCGCGGAGCGACGCGTCCGCCGGCAGCAGGTCCAGTCGCTCGGTGGCGGTCGGCGCGATCAGCCGGGTCGGTGCGACGTCACGGGTGAAGACGCCCTGCGCGCCTTCGCCGTTCCGCCGCTCCCCGTCGAGGAGGAAGGTCGCCGCCGCCTGCGAGTCGAGATCCCACATCAGGGTCCTGCGGCTCGAAAGGCTGGCGGCCGCCCAGGCGAGGTTGACCGAAATCGTCGTCTTACCGACGCCGCCCTTGAGGCTGTAGACTGCGATCGACCTCATCCGTCGCTGCATCCGCACAATCTATTGTGCATTGCAGCAATATGGCAAGGCACAGCTTCGCATCGCCGTGCCGATAAGTGGGATGGGTGACAGTTTCGCTACAGTGGCGCCATTATGCGGCGGGTGCGTGGTGCCGTCAGAGGATTTCGCGCACCCGGTCCTGCGGCCGGCAGAGCCGCACGCCCTTTTCCGTCTCCACAAGCGGCCGTTCGATCAGGATCGGATGCTCCGCCATGGCGTCGAGCACGGCATCGTCGCCGATCCCTTCCTCGAGGAGACCGAGTTCCTTCGCCAGCGCCTCCTTGGCGCGCAGGCCCTGGCGCGGAGTGATGCCCGCCCGTTCGTAGAGCCGCTTCAGTTCGTCGCGGCCCGGCGGAGTCTTGAGATATTGGACGATGTCCACCTCGACCCCGGATTCCTTCAATATGTCCAGTGTCTTGCGAGAGGTTCCGCAGTTCGGGTTGTGATAGATGGTGGCTTTCATGCTTCGCTCTCCGTACCGGTGCGGGCCAGCCATTCCTCCAGCCACTTGATCGTATAGTCCCCGGTGCGGAATTCGGGGTCGTCGATCAGTTTCTGGTGGAGCGGAATGGTGGTCTTCATGCCGTCGATGACGAATTCCTCCAGCGCGCGGCGCAGGCGCAGGATGCAGCGCTCGCGGGTGGTTCCGTAGACGATCAGCTTGGCGATCATGCTGTCGTAATAAGGCGGGACGCGATAGCCGGCGTAGAGGCCGCTATCGACGCGGACGTGCATGCCGCCGGGCGCGACATAGTTGCGCACGAGCCCGGGGGAGGGAGCGAAGGTCTGCGGATCCTCGGCATTGATCCGGCATTCGATCGCATGGCCGCGGAATTCGACCTCGTGCTGCTGGACCGACAGCCCCTCGCCGGCGGCAATGCGGATCTGTTCGCGCACCAGGTCGAGGCCGGTGATCATCTCGGTAACCGGATGTTCGACCTGGAGCCGGGTGTTCATCTCGATGAAGTAGAATTCGCCGTCCTCGTAGAGGAATTCGATCGTGCCGGCGCCGCGGTAGCCCATTTCGGCCATCGCCCGGGCAACGATGCCGCCCACCCGGTCCCGATCCTCCTGCGCGAGAATCGGGGAGGGCGCTTCCTCCAGCACCTTCTGGTGCCGGCGCTGCAGCGAGCAGTCGCGCTCGCCGAGGTGGATCGCATTGCCCTGGCCGTCGCCGAAGACCTGGAATTCGATGTGCCGCGGGTTGGCGAGATATTTCTCGATATAGATGGTCTCGTCGCCGAAGGCGTTGCGCGCCTCGGTGCGGGCCTGCATCATCTGGCTTTCGAGCTCGGCCTCCGAATTGACGACCTTCATGCCGCGCCCGCCGCCGCCGGCGGCCGCCTTGATCAGAACCGGATAGCCGATTTCCGCCGCCACCTGCCGAGCCTCGACCGGTCCTTCGACCGGCCCGTCCGAGCCCGGCACCAGCGGCAGGCCGAGCTTCGCGGCGGTGCGCTTGGCCTCCACCTTGTCGCCCATGGTGCGGATATGTTCGGGCTTCGGCCCGATCCAGATGATGTTGTGAAGCTCGACGATCTCGGCGAAGCGCGCATTTTCCGACAGGAAGCCGTAGCCGGGATGAATGGCGTCGGCATGGGCGAGTTCGGCCGCCGCGATGATGTTCGGAACGTTGAGATAGCTTTCGCCGGCCGGTGGGGGGCCGATGCACACCGCTTCGTCCGCGAGGCGGACGTGCATGGCATCGGAATCCGCCGTCGAATGCACGGCGACCGTCTTGATCCCCATTTCGTGGCAGGCGCGGTGAATGCGAAGGGCGATTTCCCCGCGGTTCGCGATCAGGACCTTCTGGATCGGCATTATTCGAGGATGAGCAATGGCTGGTCGTATTCGACCGGCTGGGCATCCTGAACCAGGATCTGGCTCACGGTGCCGGGCCGCGGGGCGATGATCGGATTCATCACCTTCATCGCCTCGACGATCAGCAGGGTGTCGCCCGCATTCACCCGGGTGCCCACGGCGACGAACGGCTCGGCACCCGGCTCGGCGGCGAGATAGGCAGTGCCGACCATCGGCGACTTGACCGCGCCCGGATGGTTGCCGGCCGCGACATCGTCCGCAGTGGCGCCGCCGACCGGCAGCGCGACCACACCGGCGCCCGGATTGGCGGAAGGCGCAGGCTGTGCCGCCATCGGCGCAGGCGTGAAGGCGATCTGGCGCTTCACGACGATCCGCCGGTCGCCATGCTCGACCTCGATCTCGGTCAGGTCGTTCTCGTTCAACAGTTCGGCGAGCTGGCGTACGAGATCGGCGTCGATCTGCATGCCAGCGTCAGCGCTGTCATCATTTTCGGTCATTTGGGCCTCTGTTCCCTGTTGCCGCGCGCCTTGTCAGAGACGGGCGGCCGCGTCCAGTGCAAGCTGATAGCCGAGCGGGCCGAAGCCCGCGATCACGCCGTGCGCGACGGGGCTGACGTAACTGCGGTGGCGGAAGCGTTCCCGTGCATGGGGATTGGAGATGTGCACCTCGATCACCGGCACGGAAATCGCCTTTATGGCATCGTAGAGGGCGACCGACGTGTGGGTGAACGCCCCGGCATTGAGGATCACCGCCCTGGCGCCCCGCGCATTGGCCTCGTGCAGCCAGTCGATCAGGTGGCCCTCGTGGTTCGACTGGCGCATGTCGATGCCGAGCCCGAGCTCCCTGGCCCGATCCTCCAGCGCACCCGCAATGTCGTCGAGCGTCTCCGCGCCGTAGATTTCCGGCTCCCGCATCCCCAGCAGGTTGAGATTGGGGCCGTTCAGAACGTAGATGGTCGGTAGCGTCGCCATGGGAACTCCCTATATGGCCTAACTCCAGAAGCGCAAAGGCAGGACCGGTAATGGTTGATGACCCCACCCTTTCGATCCGCGTGAACGGCGAGCACCGCCGGATTCCGGCGGGGTCCACGATCGCAGATCTCGCGCGCGAGCTCGGCCTGGATCCGGACAAGGTGGCGGTGGAGCGCAATCTCGAGGTGGTGCCGCGCTCGACGATCGGCGACGTGCTGGTCGCGGACGGCGACGATTTCGAGATCGTGACCTTCGTCGGCGGCGGCGACCATGCGGGACTCCAGACCGACAGCTGGACGGTGGCGGGCCGGACCTTCCATTCGCGGCTGATCGTCGGCACCGGCAAGTATCGGAGCCTGGAGGAGAATGCCGCTGCGGTCGAGGCGTCGGGCGCCGAGATCGTTACGGTGGCGGTGCGGCGGGTGAACATCGCCGATCCCAGCCAGCCGATGCTGATGGACCATATCGACCCCAAGAAGGTCACCTATCTGCCGAACACCGCCGGCTGCTACACGGCCGAGGAGGCGATCCGGACCCTGCGCCTCGCACGGGAGGCCGGCGGCTGGACCCTGGTCAAGCTGGAGGTGCTGGGCGAGGCCAAGACCCTCTATCCCGACATGGTCGAGACGCTGCGCGCCACCGAGGTCCTGGCCAGGGAAGGGTTCCAGCCGATGGTCTATTGCTCCGACGATCCGATCGCCGCGCGGCGCCTCGAAGATGCGGGCGCGGTCGCGATCATGCCGCTCGGCGCGCCGATCGGCTCCGGCCTCGGCATCCAGAATCAGGTGATGATCCGGCTGATGGTGGAAAGCGCCCGGGTCCCGGTCCTCGTCGACGCCGGAGTCGGCACCGCGTCCGATGCCGCGGTGGCGATGGAACTCGGCTGCGACGGCGTGCTGATGAACACGGCGATCGCCGAGGCCAAGGATCCGGTGATGATGGCGCGAGCGATGAAGGCCGCGGTCGAGGCGGGCCGGCTCGCCTATCGCGCGGGCCGGATGGGCAAGCGCCGCTACGCCGACCCGTCGAGCCCGCTGGCCGGACTCATCTAGCCAGATCGGCCCCGCGCTCCTCGAACCGCGAGAGGACCGCGCCCGCCCAGCCCATGATGTCCTTGCGGCGGATCAGCCAGCGTCCGTCGATCCTGGCCACCACGTCGCGGACGTGGCCGCACCAGTGGAGATGCGGCGGCTCGGGCGGGCGGTTGATCGTCGCCCAGGCGTAGGAGCGGACGACCCAGTGGTCGGGCCGGCCTTCCGGATCCGGCTCGAACACGAACTGGGCCATCTGGTGCTGATGGCCGGGGAAGTCCGGCCGATCGTGAAACCTGAGCACCAGCTTGCGGATCTCGTCCCTGCCCTTGCGGACCTCCAGCGTCCCGTTGCTGGTTTCCTCGGTCGCTTCGGCATCGTCGGCGAAGAGAGCGAGATAGCCTTCGGTATCGCCGGTATCGAGCGCCCAGCTGTAGCGGGCATAGAGTTCGTAGATGGCGGTGCGGTCTTCCGACGTCGGCCCCTGCATGAGCGTCCTCTCCCGTCCGGCGATGATTCCGCTTTCGCAGAGACATGACACCGATGCCGGAGGGAGTCGACTCCGTGGCCGCCGCCTTCTCGCCGCTAGGCGGGCCGGGGAGAGGGCATGGCACCGGATGCGTCGACATGCGCCACCAGCGGCTCGACCACCTCTCCGAACAGCCGCATCGTGCGGTCGCCGAACTGCATCGTCGCCTCCGCCATCTCCTCGATCAGGTTCCGGGCATATTCGCTCTGCAGGGCGACGAACTCCGGGGCGGATCGTGCCTCGGACAGGCCGTGCAGGGCGGCCGAGGCCTGGCGGGCATTGCGCTGGCCGAATTCGACGGCCGTTCCGGCCAGTTCCTGCGCGGCCCGGGTCGCGGCGCCCGAGCAGGCGACCAGCGCCTCCAGATTGCGGGCCGCGAGCAAGGCGACCTGTTCCGGAAAGAGGGACTCGCCCAGCCGCATCTGCGGTTCGGACGAAGCCCGGCTCGCCACCTCATCCACAGCGGCCTGAGGCGCCGGCCGCGGAGCGTCGTCCACGGGGTCCGCCTTTGGCCCGGCGGGAGCGGATGGGCTTTTGGTGATCGAGGCCTTTCTGGTGTCCGACATGGCATGGCTCCTTGCGACGGCTCGCCCCACCCCTGCCGATGCCGATAGCAGGCGGATGTGTCAGCCCTGGGTCACTTTCGTTGCGAGGCCGCTCGCCGCCCGGCGGAACAGGGCGTCGGCTGCGATGTTCGAAACCGCGGAAGGAGAGGTCCGATGGCCGACTTCGGCGCGTTGCGGGACCGGATGGTGGAGCACCAGATCGCGGCGCGCGGGATCACGGACGAGCATGTGCTGCACGCGATGCGCACCGTCCCGCGCGAGGCGTTCGTGCCGCCGGCGCTGCGCGAGTTCGCCTATGACGATTCGCCGCTCCCGATCGAGGCGGACCAGACGATATCGCAGCCCTATATCGTCGCGCTGATGATCGAGGCGGCCGAGATCCGGCCGGGCGATCGCGCGCTCGAGGTCGGTGCCGGGTCGGGCTATGCCGCCGCAGTGATGTCGCGGATCGCCCGGGAGGTCCTTGCGATCGAGCGGCATCGCGAGCTCGCCGACCTTGCCGTCGGGCGGATGCGGCAGCTCGGCTACGACAATGTCACGGTGCGCCATGGGGACGGCAGCCACGGCTGGGTGGGAAAGGCGCCGTTTGACGCTATTCTCGCAGCCGCCAGCGGATCGCACATTCCCGACGTGCTGACCCGCCAGCTCGCGATCGGCGGCCGGCTGGTGATGCCGGTCGGCGAACCCGACAGCATCCAGAGCCTGGTGAAGGTGACCCGCACCTCCGAGGATTCGTTCCGGCAGGAGGATCTCGGCCCGGTCCGGTTCGTGCCGTTGATCGGCACCCATGGCTGGCGCAACCCGGAAGACCGCGGTCGGGTGGAAGCAAGCCTGCCCGAGCGGATCCGGGCGGCGGCCGAGCCGCTTCCCGGTTTCGAGGACGAAGGCTTCGCCGCCCTGTTCGAGCGCTTCGCGGATGCGCGGGTGGTGCTGCTCGGCGAAGCGAGCCACGGGACATCGGAATTCCACCGGGCCCGCGCCGCCATCTCGAAGCGGCTGATCGAGCGCCATGGCTTCACCATCGTCGCGGCGGAGGCCGACTGGCCGGATGCGGCGCGGGTGGACCGCTACGTCCGCCACCGGCCGAAGCGCGACGGCGAGGAAGCGGCATTCCGACGCTTCCCGACCTGGATGTGGCGCAACCGCGAGGTCGACGCCTTCGTCCGCTGGCTGCGCCGGCACAACCAGGGGCGCGAGGGCGCGGCGATGACCGGATTCTTCGGCCTCGACCTCTACAATCTCAGCAGTTCGATCCGGGCAGTGATCGACTATCTCGACGATGTCGATCCGGAGGCCGCCGCGGTGGCGCGCGAGCGCTACGGCTGCCTGCAGCCTTGGAGCCGGAACCCGGCCGGCTACGGGCGGATGGCGATCACCGAGGGATTCGCGCGCTGCGAGCAGCCGGTTAGTCAGATGCTGCGCGAGCTGCAGCAGAAGCATCTCGATTATGGCGCGGCCGACGGCGACGAGTTCCTCGACGCCACCGCCAACGCCCGGCTGGTCAAGAATGCCGAGGCCTATTACCGGGTGATGTATCATGGCGCGGCGGAAAGCTGGAACCTGCGCGACACCCACATGTTCGACACGCTCTGCCAGGTCCTCGACGCCCGGGGACCGGGTTCGAAGGCGATCGTCTGGGCGCACAATTCCCATGTCGGCGATGCCTCCCACACCGAGATGGGGCGGGTACGCGACGAGCTGAACATCGGCCAGCTCTGCAGGGAGCGGTTCGGACCGCAGGCGATGCTGATCGGCTTCGGCACCCACGCCGGCACGGTGGCCGCGGCAACCGACTGGGACGGCCCGATGGAGATCAAGCAGGTCCGGCCGTCGCTGCCCGAAAGCTACGAGCATCTGTCGCACGAATCGGGCGTTCCCCGGTTCCTCCTCGATCTGCGCGAAGGCCGGAACGAGGATCTCCGCTCCGCGCTGCGGGAGTCGCGGCTCGAGCGCTTCATCGGTGTGATCTACCGGCCGGAGACGGAGCTGTGGAGCCACTATTCGGAGGCGTCGCTTCCCGGGCAGTTCGACGCATGGACCTGGTTCGACGAGACCGAGGCGGTGACGCCGCTCGACGGCGCGGCCGAGCCCGGCGAGCACGAGACCTATCCGTTCGGGCTGTGAGCCCCGGCCGGGTTCAACCCTCCGACGCCTCGCGCAGGCGGGTGAGGGTCGTGGCGTGAGAGATATTCTCGATCTCCGTCCGCAGGTGCAGCAGCCGCACGCCCTTGCGGTCCAGCGCGTGGTTCAGCGCGGTCCCAAAGGCCTCGGTGGTCTCCACGGTCTCGGCCCAGGCGCCATAGGCGCGGGCGAGGGCGGCGAAATCGGGGTTGCGCAACTCGGTCCCGACCACATGGCCGGGATATTCGCGCTCCTGGTGCATGCGGATGGTGCCGTAGCTGCCATTGTCCACCACCAGCACGATCAGGTCGGCTCCGAACTGGACGGCAGTGGCGAGTTCCTGCCCGTTCATCAGGAAATCGCCGTCGCCGGCGACGACGAGGCTGGTGCGGTCCGGACAGCGCAGGGCGGCGGCGACTCCGGCAGGCAGCCCGTAGCCCATCGAGCCGTTGGTCGGCGCGAGCTGGCTGGGGAAGGGCCCGTAGCGCCAGTAGCGATGGACCCAGCCGGAGAAATTGCCGGCGCCGTTGCAGACGATGGAGTCGCGCGGAAGCGCCTCGCGCATCTGCAGCATCACCTGGCCGAGATCGAGCCTGGCGCCGGTCGGGGCCGGCGTGCTCCATTCCAGCCATTCCTGATGCGCCTTCGCGCCTTCGGAAAAGGAGATGACGTCGTCCTCCCAGCTCGCGACCAGCTCGGCGAACTCGCGCACCTCGGCGCAGATCGGCAGGTCGGTGCGATAGACGCGGCCGAGTTCATTGGGATCGGGATGGACATGGACCAAGGTCTGGCCGGGATGATCCGGCGTGATCAGGTCGTAGCCGTCCGTCGTCGCTTCCCCGAGCCGGGCGCCGACCACCAGGATCAGATCGGCATCGCGGATCCGCTGAACCAGCCGGGGACTGGGGCCATAGCCGAGATTGCCGGCATAGACCGGGCAGCTGCTGCTGATGGCGTCCTGCCGGCGGAAGGCGGTGGCGACCGGGATCCCGACCCGCTTGGCGAAGTCGGCGAAATGGTGCGCGGCGGCCGCATCCCAGCCGCCGCCGCCGACGATCGCGACGGGCGCACAGGCATCGGCGAGCAACCCCATCAGCGTCGATGTCCCCATCGCGCAGGCGGCCTGGACCGGCGGCACCGCCTGTGGCCGATCGACCGCCTCCACCTCCTCGCGCAGCATGTCCTCGGGGAGGGCGAGCACCACCGGCCCGGGCCGCCCGGCCATGGCGACGGCATAGGCGCGGGCGACATATTCGGGGATCCGTCGGGCATCGTCGATGCGCGCCGCCCATTTGGCGAGCGGCGCGAACATGGCGGCGAAATCGACCTCCTGGAACACCTCGCGGTCGCGCACGCCGCGGTCGACGTCGCCCACCAGCAGGATCATGGGGGTCGAATCCTGGAAGGCGACATGGACGCCGACCGATGCGTTGGTCGCGCCCGGGGCGCGGGTGACGAAGGCGACCCCCGGCCGGCCGGTCAGCTTGCCGTCGGCTTCGGCCATATAGGCCGCCCCGCCTTCGTGCCGGCAGGTGACGAGCTGGATGTCCGACTGTCCGTGGAGCGCGTCGAGCGCGGCAAGGAAGCTTTCGCCGGGCACGGTGAATATCCGGTCGCATCCCTGGGCGCGCAGGTTGTCGATGAGGATCCGGCCGCCGGTGCGTGTCATGCCCGCGCTATAGACGCCGCGGTGCCGGCTTCAAACCCCGTTCGGGCTTGACCTGCCGCCCATGCCGCATAGGGCGGGAGGCAGCAGGAGCAGTGCATGACCAAGAACGAGATGGCCGCGAAGCTGAACGACCGGCAGGCCTGGCTACCCGGAAAGAGGATCAAGTTCGATTTCGGCGACGACGGCGTGGTGCTGATCGACGGGATCGCCGAGCGGGTGACCGAGGAAGACGGCGCGGCCGACACCACCATCGCCATCAGCTGGGATGACCTGGAGGCGCTGCGGCGGCGGGAGCTGGATCCGATGTCGGCGCTGATGCAGGGGAGGATCCGGATCGACGGCGACATGGCCAATGCGATGCAGCTCGCGGGCCTCACCGCCAAGCTGCAGGGCTAGAATCGGGGCCGGGAACGCGGCCGACGGGAACGTGGCCGAATTGCCCGATCCGGAGTCATTCCGACACTGTTAGTAACGCTTACCTTGACCATGTCCGGCCGCTCTGCCTATCGGCGGGTAGCTTTGGCGAGCGGAGCAGTGAATGCGCAAGATCTATCCTGATGCGAAGGCTGCCCTCGAAGGACTGCTCTTCGACGGCATGACCATATGTGCCGGCGGCTTCGGCCTGTGCGGGATCCCCGAACGGCTGATCGACGCGATCCGGGACAGCGGGGTGAAGGACCTCACCGTCGCGTCCAACAATGCCGGGATCGACAACGAGGGCCTCGGCAAGCTGCTCCGGACGAGGCAGATCAAGAAGATGATCTCCTCCTACGTGGGTGAGAACAAGGAGTTCGAGCGCCAGTATCTCGCCGGCGAGCTCGAAGTCGAATTCTGCCCCCAGGGCACGCTGGCGGAGCGATGCAGGGCAGGGGGCGCGGGCATACCGGGCTTCTACACCAAGACCGGCGTCGGAACGATCGTCGCCGAAGGCAAGGAGCACAAGGAGTTCGACGGGGAGACCTACATCCTCGAACGGGGCATCCGCAGCGACCTGTCGATCATCAAGGGCTACAAGGCGGACGAGGCGGGCAACCTCATCTTCCGCAAGACGGCGCGCAACTTCAACCATCCGATGGCGACCGCGGGCAAGGTCTGCGTTGCCGAGGTGGAGGAGATCGTGCCGATCGGCAGCCTCGATCCCGACCAGATCCACCTGCCCGGCATCTACGTGAACCGGCTGATCAGCGGTTCGCCCTATGACAAGAAGATCGAATTCCGGACGACGCGTCCGCGGGAGGCCGCATAATGCCGTGGGATCGTAACCAGATTGCAGCGCGTGCGGCGAAGGAACTGCGCGACGGCTTCTACGTGAACCTGGGCATCGGCATCCCGACCCTGGTCGCCAACCATATTCCGGAAGGCGTCGAAGTGACGCTGCAGTCCGAGAACGGGATGCTCGGCATCGGGCCGTTCCCTTATGAGGACGAGGTGGATCCCGACCTGATCAACGCCGGCAAGCAGACGATCAGCGAGCTTCCCAACAGCAGCTTCTTCTCCTCCGCCGACAGCTTCGCGATGATCCGCGGCGGCCATATCGACCTCACCGTGCTGGGCGCGATGGAGGTCAGCGAGAAGGGGGACATCGCCAACTGGATGATCCCGGGCAAGATGATCAAGGGCATGGGCGGCGCGATGGACCTCGTCGCCGGGGTCAAGAAGATCATCGTGGTGATGGAGCATGTCTCCAAGAACGGCGATCCGAAGTTCATCCCGGAATGCACGCTGCCGCTGACCGGCCAGAATGTGGTCGACATGATCATCACCGACCTGTGCGTGTTCCAGCGGCCCGACCACAACAGCCCGTTCAAGCTGGTGGAGCTCGCGCCGGACGTCACCGCCGAGGAAGTGGCGGCCAAGACGACCGCCCATTATGTGAGCTGAGCGGGGCAATTCGCGCCGACCGGCCCGCGGGCCGCTGTCATCCGGCAGCGATCCCGGGGCCGGCTTCTCCGCCGACCCCGGGGTGTCCGGTGCCGGCCGAATGATTTGCCGCCAGGCGTTGCGTGCAGGCGGGCGCGCGCCTATCTCCGGAGCGAAACCTAAGGGGTGGAGTATGACGACCTTCGACGACCGCGAGCGCGCATTCGAGAACAAATATGCCCGGGATCAGGAAATGCAGTTCAAGATCACCGCGCGTCGCAACCGGCTGCTCGGCGCCTGGGCGGCCGGGCTGATGGGGCTCAACGAGGCGGAGGCCGAGGCCTATGCCAAGGACGTGGTGCGCGCCGATTTCGAGGAATCGGGGGACGAGGACGTCATTCGCAAGCTGCTCGGGGACCTGACTTCGGCCGGAGTCGATATCGACGACGCCACCATCCGCGAGATGCTGGACGAAAAGAGCGCCGAGGCACGGCGCCAGTTCATCCAGGCGCAGGACTGAGGTCTGCCGCATGGCGATGTCCGCGGAAGAGATCGAGAGCAGGATCCGGCAGGCGATTCCGGACGCGGTGATCGAGATCACCGACCTTGCCGGAGACGGCGACCATTATGCCGCCCGCGTGGTGTCCGAAAGCTTCCGGGGCCTGCCGCGCGTCCGCCAGCACCAGCGGGTCTATGACGCGCTCGGGGGCGAGATGGGCGGGAAACTCCATGCGCTGCAACTCAGCACCGCAGTACCCGATTGAGGAGTGAGACAATGAGTGAGGTCAACAGCCGCATCGACGAGATCGTCCGGGGCAACGACGTGGTCCTGTTCATGAAGGGCACGGCGCTGTTTCCCCAGTGCGGCTTCTCCAGCCGAGCCGTCGCCATCCTCGACCATCTCAATGTTCCGTTCGAGACGGTCGACGTGCTCCAGGACCCGGAGATCCGCCAGGGCATCAAGGAATTTTCCGACTGGCCGACCATTCCCCAACTCTATGTGAAGGGCGAATTCGTCGGCGGATCGGACATCATGATGGAGATGTTCGAGGCCGGCGAACTGCAGCAGCTCTTCGACGAGAAACAGATCGCCCGAGTCGCCTGACCCCTGTTCCGAAAAGGAAGGGCGGACGGTGCTGGGGGGCACCGTCCGCCCGGGGACAAGTGGTACCATGTGGACATCTCTTACCATACATGGGCCGTGCCAGTTTCTGAAAAGCGTGGAATTTCGCGGATTTGGAAGGTTAACGATCGGTGGAGCCGGAGGGTCTTTGTAAAGCCCGCCGACACTGGCGGGACACGGCAGCAGCGCGCCGCCTCTCGCATTTCGCTTCGGAATCCCTATTTAGCGCCTTGAGGCTGCGGGCAGCGGGAGCATGGCGCGTCGGCTACTGACAAGGGCGCCAACGACAAGGGGGCCAATGACAAGGGGAAGGCCTGGATGAACGCACCGACCGTGAGCCTCAGCGGGCTCGACCTCCGCAGCGAGATCGACCGGCTGCGCAAGGACCGCAATGCGGTGATCCTGGCGCATTACTATCAGACGCCGGAAATCCAGGACATTGCGGACTTCGTCGGCGACAGCCTCGACCTCAGCCGCAAGGCGGCGGCGACCGATGCCGACGTGATCGCCTTCTGCGGCGTGCGCTTCATGGCCGAGACCGCCAAGATCCTGAGCCCGGACAAGATCGTGGTCCTGCCGGACATGGACGCCGGCTGCAGCCTGGAGGACAGCTGCCCGCCCGACCAGTTCAAGGCGTTCCGGGACAGGCATCCCGACCATATCGCGCTGACCTACATCAATTGCTCGGCGGAGGTGAAGGCGCTGAGCGACATCATCGTGACCAGCTCGTCGGCCGAGACCATCCTGGCTCAGATCCCGATGGACCAGAAGATCATCTTCGGGCCCGACAAGCATCTCGGCGGCTATCTTGCGCGCAAGACCGGGCGGGACATGCTGCTGTGGCCGGGCGTGTGCATCGTCCACGAGGCCTTTTCGGAGACCGAGCTGCTGAAGCTCAAGGCCCGGCATCCGGGCGCGCCGGTGCTCGCCCATCCCGAATGCCCGGCGCATATCATCGACCATGCCGATCATGTCGGTTCGACCAGCGCGATCCTGAAATATGCGCTGGAATCGCCGTCCGACGTGCTGATCGTCGCGACCGAGCCGCACATCATTCACCAGATGGAGAAGGCGGCGCCGCACAAGCAGTTCATCGGCGCCCCCGGCGCCGACGGCAACTGCAACTGCAACATGTGCCCCTATATGGCGCTCAACACGATGGAGAAACTCTACCTCGGCCTGCGCGACCTGCAGCCGCGAATCGAGATGGACGAGGAACTCCGGGTCGCCGCCAAGAAATCGCTCGACCGCATGCTCGAAATGGCAGGGCGGACGGTGGGGCAGGGCGACGTCGGCAAGCCCGTTTTCGCCAACGGCTGACGCCGATGGAATTCGTGCTCGACCGGTTCGACCTTGGCGGTTTCGTATCCATGGTGCTTGCCGAAGACCTCGGCGACGGCGGCGACATCACCTCCGCGGCGGTGATCGATGCCGGGGCCCTGTTCGAGGGCGTGATGCGCACCCGCGAGCCGATCGTGGTCGCCGGGCTTCCGATCGCGGAGGCGATCTTCCGGCGGCTCGACGGCGACGTGGCGATCGACCGGCGTGCGGCCGACGGCGACCGGCTGGAGGCGGGGGCGGAGCTGCTGCGCCTGCGCGGCCGGGCGAGGGCGATGCTGACGGCCGAGCGATCGGCGCTCAACGTCGTCCAGCATCTCAGCGGCGTCGCGACGCTGACCCGGCGCTATGTCGATGCGATCGACGGCACCGGCGCGACCCTGCTCGACACGCGCAAGACCATCCCGGGGCTGCGGGTGCTCGAAAAATATGCCACGCGGATGGGCGGAGCGACCAACCATCGCATGCGCCTCGACGATGCGGCGATGATCAAGGACAATCATGTCGCGGTCGCCGGCGGAATCGCCGAGGCCGTGGGTCGGGCGGTGCGGGCCGGAATCGGAAGAATCATCGTCGAGGTCGACCGCCTCGACCAGATCGAACCGGCGATCGCCGCCGGGGCGACCCACTTGCTGCTCGACAATATGGACGTGCCCACCCTGCGCGAGGCGGTCGCGATCGTCGCCGCGCGGGTACCGACGGAGGCGAGCGGCGGCATTTCGCTCGACACCATCAGGGACAAGGCCGCGACCGGCGTAACCTATGTGTCGGTCGGCCGGATCACCCAGTCGGCGCCGGCCGCCGACATCGGGCTCGATTTCTCGCTTGCGGAAGGCTGAGGCAGATCAGGCCGAAGCGGGCGGCGGGGCCTTCGGGCGCAGGACCTCGCCTTCGATGACGCGGGTGCCCGGATGATGCCGGTCCAGGTGTCGCTTGATGATCCTGAGATTGCGGCTGTTCGACCGGAAGAAGAAGTCGGGGACGGCGCCGACCCAGGGAATGGCGCCGAGCGCCAGGTCGATCCCGATATTGGCGGCCATGCGGGCGAACTGGAGCTTGGACAGCTTGAGATTGCGCGCCTCCCACGCCAGCCAGGCGCCGAGTGCCGCACCCACGATATTCCCCGCCACCGGCACGATGTTGAGAAGCACGTCCAGCCCGATCGGCTGGTTGATTCCCGGAATCACGAACATGCGTTCCAGGACCCTTTCCATGCCCTCGATCCGCTGCCGCACCGCGGCAGGGTCGGTCCCCACCGGCGGAAGCCCCCTGGCGCCATACCATGCACGTGCGTCGATCACTCTTCGTCTCCTCAGCGCCGTACGGCGATCAGGTGATCGACCGGATGGCGTCCCAGCGGGCTGGGCCGGAACCCGGTCAGCCTGCTTCCGACCAGATACCAGCGCACTGGTGCTGTCAGTGCGATGAACGGCAGGTTTTCCTCGAGCAGCCGGTCGGCGGTGGCGAGCAAGGCGCGCTGTTCCTGCAGGTCGGTTGCGTTCCTCGCCGAATCCAGCGCCGCATCCGCCTCGCTGCTGCAGACCCGACTGCTCCGGCAGGTGAAATGGAGGAGGTACCAGCTCGCCATGTTCGCAGGCGCGACTTCGTCGATTAGGCGGACGTCGGCGGCGGCATCCTCCGCCACCGCTTCGGCCGAGACACCGATCGCCTGCCAGTCGCGGCGCAGATGGGCGAAGACGACGCGGTAGCCCGGGCTTTCCGGGACGGCGACCCTGATCCGCGGCGGCTCTTCCTCCTCCAGATCAGCGATGGTCCGGGCCGCCCGGGCGCGGCGCTCCGCCAGCGGAAGCGTGGTCCAGGCCGGGACCGCCGGCTGCGGCAGCTCGTCCAGATTCGGCGGGAGCAGCGAGGTCCTGGGCTGAAGGGCGGGAACGCCCAGCGCCGTGACCAGCGCATCGCGATCGATGGCCATGCTGAGTGCGTGCCGCGCCTCGACATCGCCGAGCAGGCCGCGGTTATTGAGGAACATCAGGCCGAACAGGCCCGAGACGGGATCGAAGTGAAGCGCCTGGGTCGGGAGCTCGGCCGCACGGGCGACGAGCAGGTCGCCGGCGTTGCCGCCGGTGACGAGATCCGCTCCGCCGGCCTTGAAGCGGGCCACGGCCAGCGCGGCGCGCTCGCCGCGCAGGATGATCCGCGGCGCCGGCGGGCCCGGCCGTTCCTCCTCCTCGTCCGGTTCGGGGATTTCGAGCCGCAGGGCGCCATCCGGCTGTTCGGTGGCGCGGAAGGGACCCGAACCCTGGCCGTTGCGGACGATGCCCAGCTCCGGCTGGGCCAGCAGCTCCAGGAAATAGGGTCGCGGCGCATTGAGGCTGATCTCGAGGACATCGTCCGTCATCGCCTCGATCTCGTCGATCCCGCCGAGCACGGGCTTGAGCGGATTGCGGCTCGACGACGCGATCGCCGCGCGCAGGCGCGCAACCACCTGGTCGGCGCTCACATCCTCCCCCGACGCCCAGCGCACCGGGGCCAGGCGGAAGGTATAGCGAAGGCCGTCGTCCGACACGATCCAGCGCTGGGCCAGCGCGGGCTCGATATGGCCGGACTGTTCGAAGCGGACGAGCCCCTGGGCGGTCGTTTCCATCAGCAGGGCCGAGGGCGGATCGAGCGGGAACCGGTTGACGTTGACCAGCCGGGGCGGGCCGCCGATCGCGCTGATCCGGATCGGGCCGCCGTCCTCGTTGCCGCAGCCGTACAGGCAGGCGGCGGCCATCGCCAGGGCGCAGGCGAGCAGGGGGCGAAGGGTCAACATCGGCAACGCACGGGCAACGCGATTCGACAGGCTACAGGGCAGGGGGAGAGGGCGAAAATTCACCAAATCTTCATCCTTTTTTCCCCAAGTCGCTCCTGGTGAATACTCCCCCGCCCGACAGCTTCCATGAGAAGCATCCGGACTACAAGGACCGGCAGTCGAAGCGCACTGCGATTAGCACCAGGACCCGCCTGACACAGCAGGATTGGTACAGCGTGGAGGTCGTCGTGCGAAACGTCTCCTCGACCGGATTCATGGCCGAATGCCCCGAACCGATCACCATCGGCAGCTTCGTAACGCTCGATGTGCCGGGTCTGGGCCCGGTGCGGGCGCAGGTGCGGTGGCAGCTCGCAAGGCGGATGGGCGGACTATTTCTCGACCCCGTCTCCCTCAGCCGCTGCGAATGGACCGCCGTAAGGGCGGAGGACAGGCCGGCCGTTCCGCTGAAGCCCGCCGACCCGGCCTGATCCGTCTTGCCGCCTAGCCGAGGCGCGCGGCCGCGAGATCGGCGCCTTCGCGCAGGGCCCGCAGTTTCTTCCAGGCGACGGCGGGGTCGATCTTGCCGTAGCCGGCGAAGGTTCCGAAGCCGCAATCGGTGCTGGCAATCACGCGGTCCGGACCGAGGAAGGAGGCGAAGCGCTCGATCCGCTGGGCGATGAGCTCCGGATGCTCGACATAATTGGAGCAGGTGTCGATCAGTCCGGGGGCCAGCAGCTTGTCGTCGGGAAGGTCCGCATCGCGCCAGACGGTCCACTCATGCTCATGACGGGGATTCGCGGCCTCGAACAGGATGGTCGCGGGCCGGGCCTTGAGAATGATCCCGATCACCTTCTCGAGCGGGATGTCGCGATCGTGCGGCCCTTCGTAATTGCCCCAGCAGATGTGGATGCGGAGCCGGTCGGCGGGGATCGACGCGGTCGCGGCGTTGAGCGCCTCGACATTGGCTTGCGCGACCTTGAGGAAATCCTCCTCCGTCATGTCCTGATAGCCGGTGTGCCGCGCCATCGCGAGGTCCGGACAATCGAGCTGGAGGTCGAAGCCGGCAGCGACGATGGCCTCATATTCCGGCCGCATTGCTTCGACGATGTCGCGCAGATAGGCCTCGTGGCCGGGATAATGGGCGTTGGGCTGGAAGGCGGTGATCAGGCCGGGCGAGGCGGCGTTGAGGAAGCCGCGCGCGTTCCCGCCATGCCGCTCCAGCGCCGTCCGGAATCGCCGGATGTCCTCGTGACAGGGATCCAGGGTGCGCAGGCGCACCGGACCGATGCAGGAGGCGCGCGTGAACTCCTGGGTGCCCATGATCGCCGCCAGCTTCCTGCGGAGGTCCGGCAGATCGGCGAGGTCGAGCGCCGGCTTGCGGTCGGTATGGCCGCCGAAGCCTTCGAGCCGTTCTATGACATAGGTCGAATAGCCGACCTTCCCGAGTTCCCCGTCGCTGACGATCGAGACGCCGGCTTCCACCTGCCGGCGCACCGCCTCATCCACCGCATCCTGCACCAGCCGGTCGAATTCGTCCGCGTCGAAGGGCTCGCCGTGGTCGCGGGCGAGAAGGAGGGGGACCAGTTCCGGTCCGCGGGGAAGGCTGCCTACGTGGGTCGTCAGTATCGTGGTCATCTGTGGCTCCGATTGCGTGGCGTTCATGGCGGTGCCGATTGGGCTTGTCCATCCGGCGGGCCGACAAGCGCATCCGCGCGTCCCGATCGCCGGGGGGCGCAATTCAGAGGGGAATGGATCCCGGAACTCGGGGAATTCCCTTAGCCACAGGGGCCCCGCGAGCGCGTATGATCCATGCGTATCCGGTGACTCCGCGCCGTGAAATCAACAGCATGGGACCGCCTTCATGACTGTCGAGAAGACCAGGGTCGAGCGCATTCCGGTTCAGACGCAGCCTACACCCGTTTCCGACGAGCTCGGCCGGCTACAGGCTGCCCTTGCCGAGCTCTGCCCGAAGGATTCCACGATCAGCTTCGAATATGACGGGAAGCTGCACCTGCACGTGGACCTGCGCGGGTTCGAGGACGTCAACCGGATGGAAGCCATATTGCCCACCCTGTTCGGAGGCATCTTCCACGATGTGCGCAGGACGCTGGCCGGACCCCACTCCTTCTTCCATCGGGTGACGGCGCTGGTGAATCGCTGACGCATGCCCGCGGGCAGCGACTGGTGCGGACGGCGGGACTTGAACCCGCACTCCCTTGCGGGAAGCAGATTTTAAGTCTGCAGCGTCTACCGGTTTCGCCACGTCCGCACCGCGCCGGTCTGCCTGCGAACGGGCAGGGGATGCAAGGCGCAACTGCGCAAGGGTCAATCGAAGCCCTGGAGCCATTCGCGAAGGACGGCCGGCGCGGCCTTCTCCAGCGCAGGCGCCGCTTGCGCCGCATCGGCCCGCAGCGCGCGGGGATCGAGGCCGGCGCCCGCCAGTTCGCAGGCGTGGCCGATCAGCCAGCGCTCGAAACCACGGCCGGTCGCCTCGACGTGGAATTGCAGGGCGAGCAGGCCGGGTCCGCGCGCGAAGGCCTGGTTCTCGTAGGCGGCGGTCCCGGCCAGCCGCACGCAGCCGTCGGGCAGGTCGAAGGTGTCGCCGTGCCAGTGAAGCACGTCGATGCCGCCGAGATGGCGCAGCGGACCCGCCATGCCGTCCCCGGTCAGGTCCACCCCGGACCAGCCGATCTCCTTGCCGCTGCCCGGATAGACGCGGCTTCCCAGTGCCCGGGCGATGAGCTGGGCGCCCAGGCAGATGCCGACCAGCGGCGCACCGCGCGCCAGCCTGCGCTCGATCGCAGCGAGTTCGGCGGTGAGGAACGGATAGGCATCCTCCTCATAGGCGCCGATCGGGCCGCCGAGGACGATCAGGAGGTCGGCGCCGGCCAGTTCCTCCACGTCCAGATCGCTGCTGCCGGCATCATGGTAGCGCAGGGCATAGCCCGCCTGCTCGAGTTCCGGCCCGAAGCTGCCGAGATCCTCGAAATGAATGTGCCGGATCGCGGCCGCCTGCCTCAGCGGCATGCAGGCTTCCTTCCTGTGAAATCGGCCTCAGACGTTGAGGCGTTCGCGCATTTCCTTGCCCGGCTTGAAATAGGGCACACGCTTGGCGGCGACCTCGACCGTGTCGCCCGTCCGCGGGTTGCGGCCCTTACGGGCATCGCGTTCGCGGGTCGAGAAGGCGCCGAAACCCCGCAGTTCGACGCGGCCGCCCTGCTGCAGCTGCTGCGTGATCGAGTCGAAGAAGGCCGCGATGACGCGCTCGATCTCTTTCATCGTGAGATCGGGATGGTCTTCGCACAGCTTCTGCACAAGCTCGGAACGGATCACGCTACCCCCCTTTGAGATACAATTTCCGGCAAACAGTCGCACAGAGACCAGTTGTGTCCAGCGACAACTGATCTGGATCAATTGCACCTAAATGGACCGAACGCAAGTCCGGTCCGCGACTGTATCAGCACGGGGTGCATGGTTCAACGCAAGTCGTTGCCATACTGTCCGAAAGCGGCACGGAACCGCCCCGGAAATACCGGGGAGGAACCGTGCCGCAGATATTCGGACGAGCGACAGGCTTCAGCGGTTCTTCTGCTTCAGCGCTTCGCCGAGGATGTCGCCGAGGCTGGCGCCCGAATCGGACGAACCATATTGCGCGACGGCTTCCTTCTCTTCGGCGATCTGCATCGCCTTGATCGAGAAGTTCGGCTTCTTCGAACGATCGAAGCCGATGACCATGGCATCGAACTTCTGACCGACCTGGAAGCGCTCCGGGCGCTGCTCGTCGCGGTCGCGGCCGAGGTCGGTCCGCTTGATGAAACCGGTGGGCCCATCCTCGCCGACCTGCACTTCGAGCCCGCCGTCGCGGACTTCGAGCACCGTGACGGTGACGATGTCGTTCCTGGAGACGCCGCCCGCGCTGGCGCCGGCCGCACGGCCGCCGCGCTCGAGCTGCTTGATGCCGAGGCTGATGCGCTCCTTCTCGACGTCGACGTCGAGCACCTGGGCCTGCACGACCTCACCCTTGCGATGCAGATTGAGCGCTTCCTCGCCCGAAATGCCCCAGGCGATGTCGGACATGTGGACCATGCCGTCCACGTCGCCCTCGAGGCCGACGAACAGGCCGAATTCGGTGGCGTTCTTGACTTCGCCCTCGACGATGCTGCCGACCGGGTGCTTCTCGGCGAAGGCCTCCCACGGATTGGACTGCGCCTGCTTGAGGCCGAGGCTGATCCGGCGCTTCTCCTCGTCGACCTCGAGCACCGCCACATCGACTTCCTGGCTGGTCGAGACGATCTTGCCCGGATGGACGTTCTTCTTGGTCCAGCTCATTTCGGACACGTGGACGAGGCCCTCGATGCCCGGCTCCAGCTCGACGAAGGCGCCATATTCGGTGATGTTGGTCACCCGGCCGCGGAACACGCCGCCGACCGGATATTTGGCGGCCGCGCCCTCCCACGGATCGCTCTCGAGCTGCTTCATGCCGAGGCTGATGCGCTGGGTCTCGCGATTGATGCGGATGATCTGGACGCGGACGGTGTCGCCGATGTTGAGCACCTCGCTCGGATGGGCGACCCGCTTGTAGCTGAGGTCGGTGACGTGCAGCAGGCCGTCGATGCCGCCGAGATCCACGAACGCGCCATAATCGGTGATGTTCTTGACGACGCCGTCGATGACCTGGCCCTCATGCAGCGACTGGATGAGGCCGGTGCGCTGCTCGGCGCGGGTCTCCTCGAGGATGGCGCGGCGCGAGACGACGATATTGCCGCGGCGGCGGTCCATCTTCAGGATCTGGAAGGGCTGGGGGATGTCCATCAGCGGCGTGACGTCGCGGACCGGACGAATGTCGACCTGGCTGCCCGGCAGGAAGGCCACGGCGCCGCCGAGGTCGACGGTGAAGCCGCCCTTCACGCGGCCGAAGATGACGCCTTCGACGCGGGCGGTGTCGTTGAATTCCTTCTCGAGCTTGTCCCAGGCGGCTTCGCGGCGCGCCCGGTCACGGCTCAGCATGGCCTCGCCATTGTGGTTCTCGACGCGGTCGACATAGACTTCGACCTCATCGCCGACGTTCAGCTCGGCCTTCTGTCCCGGAGCGGCGAATTCGCGCAGCGCGACGCGGCCTTCCGACTTCAGGCCGACGTCGATGACGGCCATGTCGTTCTCGATCGCGGTCACCTTGCCCTTGACCACACGGCCTTCGAAGCCTTCGTTCTCGCCGCCGAGAGTCTTGTTGAGGAGTTCCGCGAAATCGTCGCGCGTGGGAAATGCCGTAGTGGCCATAAATGAGTCTTCCTTCATGTGATTTTGCTGGCCGCCGGTTGTCTCCGTCGGTCTTTGAACCCAGCTGCCGCAGCGGCCCCATGCCGGTACGGCGTCCACGTGCGGGGCAGCGAAGTCTCCAGCGGAAAAGCAAAAATGCGCGTCAAGAAGGCGGCCGCATGCAGCCGGGTTCTTACGCGCTTCGCTCGACCTGAGCCTCCACGAGCGCAATCGCCCGTTGGACGGCGGCGTCTATATCCAAATCGCTCGTATCGAGCAAGACGGCATCCTCGGCCTGCTGGAGCGGGGCGGCGGCACGATGACGGTCGCGGTCGTCGCGCGCCTTGAGGTCGATCAGCACGTCCTCATAGTCCGCATCCCGGCCCAGGCGGAGCAGTTCCTCCCAGCGGCGCCGTGCCCGGACTTCCGGCCGCGCGGTGACGAACAGCTTCACGTCGGCATCGGGCGCGATGACGGTACCGATGTCGCGGCCGTCGAGCACGGCTCCGCCCGGCTGCGCCGCGAAGCTGCGCTGGCGCTCCAGCAGTGCCTCGCGCACGAGCGGATAGACCGAGATGCGGGAAGCGACGCCGCCCACCGCCTCGCTCTTGAGTTCCGGATCCTCGAAGTCGATCTGGGAGAAGTCGCACGCGCGCGCGGCGGCAAACTCGCTTTCCGGGTTGCCGCCCCAGCGCAGAAGGTTGAGCGCCACCGCCCGGTAAAGCAGGCCCGTATCGAGATGGGGAAGGCCGAAATGACGCGCCAGCGCCCGGGCCACCGTGCCCTTGCCGCTGGCCGCCGGTCCGTCGACAGCGATGATCATGGGCTTGGCTTTTGACAGCGGCAAACCCATGTGGCAAGGCGCGCGCCGGTTAGGGCGAGGCCGACCAGCGCCGGCTGCCGTTTTCTATACTTTCATCCAGGAGGCTCACCAGCATGGTGAAGGCTGAATGGGGCACCAAGCGTAGCTGCCCCAAATGCGGAACCCGCTTCTACGACCTCGGCAAGGAAGATCCGGTCGTCTGCATCGCATGCGGTGTGGCCTGGGATCCTGAGCCGGTGCTCAAGTCCAAGCAGCCGCTGCCCTTCGACGCGCCCAAGAAGGAAAGCGAGAAGGAAGAGCTCGAGGACAACGATCTGGCGGCCGAGGATCTCGACATCGAGGATGTCGAGGAGAATCCGGACGACGAGGTCGACATCGGCGGCGACGACGACATCGGCGTGTCCGGTGGCGGCGGCGACGAGGACGAAGAAATTTAACGACCATCTTGCGGGTGGCCGCCGGCTCATCTAAGGGGCGGCCACCACAGAGGTTCCGGGCTTTGCCGGAACCTTTCCCGGGGCCGTAGCTCAGCTGGGAGAGCGTCGCAATGGCATTGCGAAGGTCAGGGGTTCGATCCCCCTCGGCTCCACCAT
>Ga0182748_1000536_pt1 | contig 40769 bp, 34 predicted proteins | sample eDN3rd37CKraftOP_FD_128877 | JGI IMG/M metagenome (GOLD analysis project Ga0182748, IMG submission 128877) | Enriched Organic Plus compost microbial communities from Emeryville, California, USA - eDNA 3rd pass 37_C Kraft OP (version 2) (version 2) ... | reverse complement strand
TCTCGGCCTTCAGTTCGGCGGTCTGCTGGGCGGCATTGTCGTGGTGGAACGCGTGTTCAACTGGCCGGGCATGGGCACGCTTGCCTTCGATGCGGTGGCCGGGCGCGATTATCCTGTCCTGCAGGCCACCATCGCGATCCTTTCCATGCTGATCATCGGCGTCAATCTTCTCGTGGACATTGCCTATGGCCTTGTCGATCCGCGTATCCGCACGGAGTAGGACCATGGCAACCAAGACCTCATCCGTTCTGTTTTCGCGTTTTGCGAGCCTCGAATTCATCGTCGGCGTCGTGTTGACCGGCTGTATCTGTTTTGCCGTAATTTTCTCCGGCTATCTGTTTCCGGGCGGCGCCAACAAGATTGATCTTCTGGCGCGCCTGACGCCGCCTTTCGTCAATCCGGCCCATGTTTTCGGCACCGATCCGCTGGGGCGCGACGTGCTGGCGCGTGTTGTCACCGGCGGCAAGATCTCGCTGTTTGTCGGTTTCGTTTCGGTGATCGGTTCTGTAGTCATCGGCACCATCATGGGCCTCGTTGCCGGCTATTACCGCGGCTTTTGGGACATGGCGCTGATGCGCTTTGTCGATGTGCAGCTTGCCATGCCGTTCATTCTGCTTGCCATCACCGTGATGGCCATCCTGGGCGGCGGGCTGTTCAACACCATCATCCTGCTGATCGTCTCCCAGTGCGTACAATACGCGCGACTGGTGCGCGGCTCGGTGCTGTCGCTACGCGAGCGCGAGTTTATCCTGTCGGCCCGCGCGATTGGCGTGAAGGACTGGCGCATCATCTTCCAGCATCTGCTGCCGAACCTGCTCGGTCCGGTGATCGTGCTGATGACGCTCAATGTGGCCAATAATATTCTGCTGGAATCGAGCCTGACCTTCCTCGGCCTTGGTGTTGATCCAACCATTCCAAGCTGGGGCGGCATGCTGGCCGATGGGCGCACCTATCTCCAGACCGCATGGTGGGTGAGCATTTTCCCTGGGCTCGCCATTCTCTTCACCGTGCTTGGCCTCAATCTTCTTGGCGACTGGCTGCGCGACAGCCTTGACCCAACCGGTAGGACTTCCCGATGAGCGTGCTTTTTGAGAAAACCTATCCGCGTACCGTTCATGCGCTTGTCGATCAATTTCTGAAACCGGAAATGCGCGGCGCGAAGGTGGAAGCTTGGCTGTTCGATGACCAGCCGAGCCGCTTCGCCGCGGAAACGAAGCTGCGCGCGGCCGGCGTCAAGGCGCGGCTGCGCTCGGCTTACAAGCCGCTCCTGCACTTCTTTCTGGAAGAAGTCGATGGCGCGGCGCTGAAATCGGCGGAGATCCGTTATCCGCGTCATGACGCCTGCGTACAGAACCGTTTCCTGCTCGAAACTTATCCCTTGTCGGCGCTGCTGCCGGAGGTGGAAGTGACTTTTGCAGCTTCGGGCAAAGACGATTTTCATTATGAAATCGATCTGGTCTTTGCCGATGGCCATAGCAAGAGTCACCGCGTTTTCGCCCCGAACCGCGTGCATGTGGATTTCATCGGCGAAACGCTGGTGTCTCCGACCGGCTGGCTATCCGTCACGCAGGACGGCAAGACTGAAAGCGCGCGCTATGAAACATCCTATGAGAAGCTGTTTCATGACACGGTCTCGACCATCGCAGCCCATGACTGGAAGCGTGGCGAACCCTATTTCGATGAACTGAACATCGCACTCAGCCTGCCGATCACCGACCGTCGTCTGCCTTATGATGAGGAAAGGCCGAGCCTCACCGAAGCCATGCACGAGGATATTTATTTCTCGCTGCTCGAAGTCTTCCAAAAAAAGTCCGGTCGCCCGGTCGGCGATCGTGGACTGCAGCCGGGCCAGATCGTACCGGAAGTCCGCTTTCGCGATGCCGAGCCGTCGGTCAAAGTGGAGACACGCCCGCTTTCAACCGATGATGCACTAACGGCAGAACAGGTTCTGGAGACGGCGCAAGCGCCGCTTTCCGCCGATCAGATCCGCCGTGAAATCACCCGTCTGGGCGGTGAGCCGTTCGAGGCGAAGACCCGTTCAGGCAGAACGGTGCGCGCGACTTATCGCAAGGGCAGCGATGCCGCGATGATGATCAGCGCCGGTCAGCATGCCAATGAAACGACGGGCGTCGTCGGCGCCTTGCGTGCGGCCAACCGACTTGCAGCGCGCGAAGGCGCGCATTTCACGATCTCTCCACAGGAAAACCCGGACGGTTACGAGATACACAAGCGGCTTTGCGCATTGCAGCCGCATCACATGCATCATGCCGCACGCTATACGGCGCTCGGTGACGATCTTGAATATCGCAGCGGCGAGGGGCTTTATGAAAAGGCCATTCGTGTCGAGGCGGAAAAGCGGACGGGCGCGAAACTGCACGTCAACCTGCATGGCTATCCGTCGCATGAATGGACGCGCCCGCTATCCGGCTATGTGCCGCGTTCCTTCGCCATGTGGACGCTGCCAAAGGGTTTTTTCCTGATCATCCGCCATCATGCCTCATGGGAGAGGCAAGCAGAGGAGCTGATCGACCGCGTGACCAGGCATCTGGCTGCCATTGACGGGCTCGTTGCCTATAATAACGCCCAGATCAGGCTTTTCGAGCAACATGCCGGCGAAACGGGTTTCCGCATCATCAACGGGTTTCCGTGCCTCGTCGGCGTTGATGACCGACATACCGTGCCGCTGACGCTCATTACAGAATATCCGGACGAAACGATCTATGGTGATGCGTTCGTTAGGGGGCATACCGCGCAAATGGAAACCGTGCTGGCGTCTTATGATGCCTTGCAAGCACTGTTTCCCTCGGATGCGGTTGCTTAAAGATAATAGACGCCGATGCGCTTGCTGCCGATGATTTCGACGGCAATCTCCATCTCGTAAATGTCTTTGAGGGTTTCCGGATGAATGAGTTTGTCCGGGCTTCCCTGGTGGACAACCTTGCCGTGGCGCATGGCGACTATATGGTCGGAATAACACGACGCGAAATTGATGTCGTGAAGGACTAGAACAACAGTTTTTCCAAGTTCGTTGGCCGCCCGGCGCAGCAGCTTCATCATTGAAGCGGAATGCTTCATATCAAGATTGTTGAGCGGTTCATCCAGCAGTACATAATCCGTGTCCTGGCAGAGAACCATTGCTACAAAGGCACGCTGGCGCTGGCCGCCGGAAAGCTCATCCAGAAAGCGTTCGCTCAAATCGTCAAGGCCGAGATAACTGATGGCCTGTTCCACGTGCTTGCGGTCCTCATTCGTCGGACGGCCTTTGGAATAGGGGTAACGGCCGAACGTCACGAGATCACGCAGGGTCAGGCGGGAGTTGATTGCATTTTCCTGTCGCAGGATCGACAGGCGTTTTGCTAGCACCTCACCCGATGTCGTCGAAACATCCAGCCCATCTACGGTCACCCGGCCTTTGTCCATTGGCAGGAGGCGACTTACCATCGAGAGCAGCGTGGATTTTCCCGCACCGTTCGGGCCAATGATCGAGGTTATGCCGCGAGCCGGCAATCTCAGGGTCACATCATCGACCACGAGCGTGCCGTTGTAGGATTTGCTGACTTGGCTGATTTCTATCAACGTGCGTGTCCCCTGACGAGAAGGATGATGAAGACAAGGCCGCCCAGAAACTCGATGATGATGCTGAGTGCGGAATTGAACGAGAAGACACGTTCAAGAATGGTCTGTCCGCTGACGACGCAGAAGACTGCAAGCAAGGCCGCTACCGGCAAGATGAAACGGTGTTTTGCCGAACCGGTAATCATGTAGGCCAGATTGGCCACCAACAGACCGAAGAAGGTAATGGGCCCCACCAGTGCGGTGGAAACGGAAACCAGCACCGTGACCATGAACAGGACCTTGCGCACAACCCGCCGATGATCAACGCCCAGATTGATTGCGGGGTCGCGTCCGAGAGACAGGACATCGAAGACGTGGATAAAGCGCAGGCCATAGAACGAAACTGCAACGACGATGACAGTCGACATAATCAGAATGTCGCTGTTGATGGTATTGAAGCTGGCGAAAAACCGGTCTTGCAGAATAGCGAAAAGATTTGGATCAAGCATCCGCTGCATGAGGTTGGAAATGCTGCGGAAAAACACACCGCAGACAATACCGACGAGCATAACGAGATGCAGGCTGCGCGTTGCACCGGAGAAGAGCCAGCAATAGAGCGTCCCGGCGAAAACCACCATGATAGAGGTTTCTGCAAGAAAACGGATGTTTGGGCCGATCCATTCGATTTGAACCGCGCCGAAGAAGAAGACCACCACGGTTTGGATCAGTATGTAGAGTGCATCGAACCCCATGATCGAAGGGGTCAGAATACGATTGTTCGTGACGGTTTGGAACAATACCGTTGAAACCGCGATCGAGTATGCGACCAGTACCATGGCGGCAAGCTTGGTGCCGCGGAAGGACAGGATGAAAGTCCAGCTTCCCTTTGCTCCGATTGTCATGAATGCCGCCACTGCAAGCAGCGTGAGCACGCAGAGCAGAGAGAGGATCAGGGTAGGGCGTTTAAGCAAGGCGTGAACCTCGCCGCAACAAAAGATAGAGGAAAAGGACGCTTCCAACGACACCCATCATCGTGCCGATAGGGATTTCGTAAGGGAAGCGGACCAGCCGTCCAGCGATGTCGCAGGCAAGAACAAGCCCGGCGCCGAGCACCGCGACCCATGGCACAGCACGCCGCATATTGTCACCAATGAACATGCTGACAACATTAGGAACGATCAGCCCCAGGAAAGGTATCATGCCAACGGTCACGACGACCGATGCGCTGACCATGGAAACAATGATAAGGCCGAGTGTCACCACGCGGCGGTAATTGAGGCCGAGATTGATGGTGAAATCCTCGCCCAGTCCCGCGACTGTGAAACGGTCGGCGGCGATATAAGCGATTATGGTCAGGGCGAATGCAAACCACAGCAACTCGTAGCGTCCACGAAGGACACCCGAAAAATCGCCGGTCGTCCAGGAGTTGAGCGATTGCAGGAGATCGAAGCGGTAGGCGATGAAAGTCGTAATCGCGTTGACAACGCCCCCAAGCATGATGCCAACCAAAGGCACGACAAGAACGGAACGCAGAGGAATTGTACGGAGAATACGAAGAAAGAGGGCCGTTCCGGCAAGTGCTGTGACGGATGCAACCAGCATTTTGCCGATAACCGGTGTTTCGGGTGCAAACAGTATGACCAAGAGGACGCCAAGGCTGGCGGATTCCACCGTGCCGGCTGTTGACGGTTCAACGAAACGGTTTCGCGTCAGCATTTGCATGATCATGCCCGAAACGGCCATGGACATGCCCGCGAGAATGATTGCCAGAGTCCGAGGGATACGGCTGATGAGCAGAACTTCGGTGGCACGGTCCGTGCTTCCTGCGCCGAAGAGCGTAGCCAGCGATACATCGCTGACGCCGATAAACAGGCTGATGACAGCCAGTACTGCAACAACGATTATGGCCGCTGCTAGTCCCTTCACACTCATTTCCTGTTCTTTTGCCTGGTCACAATTTCGGGTTACCGACTGGTGACCCGATCGGATTGGGTTCGGAAAGTGGTTACTTTGACTTGTCGAAAGCCTGTGAGAGCTGATCGACCGTGCCATGAAGCGCACCGAGGCCGCCGCCGACGAGATACCAGTTCTGAGCGTTCAGATAGACAACTTGGTCCTTTTTCCAGGCATTGGTCTGGCGGATGAGTTCGTTGTCGAGAACCTGTTTGGCCGAATTACCCTCACGGCCAATGGCGGCATCGCGGTCGATGACGAACAGCCAGTCTGGATTGGTTTCAAGGATGAATTCCGAGCTGGCAGGTTGTCCATGGTTACCGATGGAAAGGTCTGGTGCTGCGGGCTTGACGCCGAAGCTGTCGTGGAGGACGCCGAAACGCGAACCAGGACCATAGGCGCTGATTTTGCCGCCGGAAGTGAGGATAAGAAGCCCGGTGCCCTTATTGGCGGCCTTTTCCTTCAGGGCAGCAAGCGCAGCATCAAGCTTTTCGACTTCCGCCTTCGCTTCTGCTTCCTTACCGAAAATCTGGCCGAGCTTTTCGACATTGGCTTCAGTGTCGGCGATGAAGCTTTTAGCGTTGGTCGTCAGATCGATGGTTGGTGCGATCTTTGAGAGTTCACCGTACTTTGCGGCTGAACGACCTCCCACGATGATGAGATCAGGCCCTGCCGCGTTGACGGCCTCATAATCAGGCTCGAACAATGTGCCGATCTTTACGTATTCATCGCCCTGATATTTTTTCATATATTCAGGAAACGATATGCCGCTGGGAACGCCGGTTACTTTGACGCCGAGACGGTCAAGATTGTCGAGGGTGCCAAGATCGAAAACCAGTACTTTTGTCGGTGAGGCTGGAACCGCTGTTTCACCTTGGGCATGCTTGACGGTTAAATCCGCGGCATTTGCAGTTGTGGCAACGCCCAGCGCCACGATGGCGGCACCACACAAGCGGGTAACCTGTTGAGCGATGTTCAGCATGGTGTTCGATCCTTTCATCAATCCTGTGCTTTATAGTCAAGTATCTTCGCCGTCAAAGACGGAGAGGTAAAATTCAGTTGTTTTTGACGATGGGGGCTTTTCCGAGCAGGATGAAATCGAGGCTGTCTTCTACCGTTAACGGTATCATTGATCCGTGGCTTTCATCTTCAAAACGACGGAATGCTGCATCCATTTGCGGCAGTTCAGAAAGCTCCTTGAAGATATCCGCACCAGAGGGCCCGCCGCGCAGTCTCTTCAACCGGTCATCATCCTGCTTCGTCTGGCCAGGCCGGTTACCGCGTTTGCCCGAGATTTCTATAAGCAAGCGGATGGGGCGAGGGGCACCCTTGGAACTCGTGACGAACTGATCCTTATCTTTCAAAATTGAGCGATCATTCCACCAGATCGATGGGTCTGCTGCACTATAACTCTGGAAGGAAGCCCGGTGGTTGAACAGGGCATATAGTGTAAACAACCCGCCCAGAGAGTGTCCGAATAACGCTTGCCGCTTTTTGTCGATGTTGAAACGCTTTTCGACCTCAGGCTTCACCTGACTGTCGATGAAGTTGAAGAAGGCATCTCGTCCTCCTGTCTTCGGCACATTGAAGTGAACCGGGATCAGATCATCGGGTGTGGGAGGGGTGAGGTCGAAATATCTCAGCCGGACAATTTCTTCCGGATTGTCGGTGGGATAGCCGATGCCGACAAAGACAGCTTTCAATGCCGGGGTTTCCGCCATGCGTTTTGCAGCAATCGGCAACATGCGATTGCCGTCAATCATGTATATAACCGGGTAACCGCCTTCGGGTGCTGCACCTTTGGGGGCAGCGGTGAATATGCGATAGGCAACGCCATTGCCTTCCATGTCAAAGGACGACCTGACAGGCTCGGCAGCCTGCGCGATGGAAGCAGCAAGTATCCCTGCCATTATCAGGCTCGTCCGTTCTACAATGTTCGTCAGCACGCTCATAGAAGCACCCTATTGGTGGAAAGACGCCAGCCGTTGGGGCAGGCGTCTTGGCGTTGTAATCCTAGAAGCGGGAGGTCATTCCGACCCAGAGGCGGCGTCCGTCGACGACTGAATTGAAGTCATCCACGTCCACCTTCTTGTCGAAGATGTTGTAAACGGCAGCGTTCAAAGTGACGTTCTCGCTGAAGTCATAAGACCCGCCAATATCGAAGGTCGCATAGGGCTTGTATTTACGGGCGACCACCTTGCCGTTTCTGTAAACCGGTTCGCCGGCTGTTCCGATACGCGCGCCAGCATTGGTTTCTTCGCCGTGGTAGTTGCCGGCGGCCCATGCACTCAAGCCTTCAACCGGCGTGATCCAGTCTGCCCGCAGGCTCGCCATGTGCTTCGGCGTGCGTGCCAGAGGCAATCCCTTGTAATCTCCCGTCTGCTGTTCGGAATCGGTGTAGGTATAGTTACCGCGTAAGGTGATCGTGTCGGTTGCTTCCCAGTTGAAGGTGAGTTCCACACCCTGCATGACGGCTTCATCGATGTTGAAGCTGTACCAGAGGCGATAATTGGGATCTTCGCTCCAGCGAACAGGATTACCGTTCGCATCCGTGATCAATGCATTGCTGATCTTGTCCTTGAAGTCCGTGTAGAAATAGGTTGCGCCCAGACGAAGACCAGACTGATTGTCCCAGAGAACACTTGCTTCATAGCTCGTGCTCTTTTCAGGCTGCAGGTCTGGATCACCGATGATCACACCGCAGGTACCGTTCGGACCGTATGAGCATCCCGCGCCGCCCGTCGTATAAGCATATCCTGGAGCGATGGTGCGCAGTTCAGGTGCACGGAAGCCGGTGGAGATGCCGCCTTTGAACGTCAACTGTTCGGTTGCGTGCCAGACGGCATAGCCGCGCGGACTGAAATGCGATCCATAAATCTCATGGTCGTCCATGCGCAGGCCACCTGTCAGCGCAAAGTCCGGCGTGATCCACCATTCGTCTTCCGCAAAGAGCGCCCACTGGCGAACGCTGAACTCTTCGTCCAAACCGGTGCGACGTCCTGGATTCTGATCGGTGAGCACCGATTGCATGAATTGTCCACCGGTTACCAGTGTATGATTTCCGTAGAATTCAAACGGCGTTGTAAACTTGCCATCGAGCACCGAATTGCGGATGTGCGGAGAACGCAGATTTTCGACATAGCTCTTGGTCTTGTTATCCCAGTTGAAATTGGTACGTTCGGCCCATTCCTGCTGGAACGAGAATTCAGACGTTGTCGGACCCCAGCGGCCGGTATGGCTGATAGACCAATGATCGCGATCATTGTAGTTGTAGGAATCCGAACCTGACGCTGCCGTATTGCCGACAGTGGAGTCGCGGCGAAGGCGCGTCTTGCCCAGTTCGAGCATGATGTCATGATCTTCATTAGGCGTGATCGTGACACGCCCGGTGATGTCGATATCCTTCTGTTCAGGTGTGCCGCTGACGATATTGTCTTCTTGCCGCTTGAGGCCGCGCCCCCAGACCTGAACGGCCACAAGATTGGGAACCAGTGGGCCGGTCATATAATAGGAACCCTGCAACGAATTTCCGAATTTGGAGTGTTGCTGAACCGTGCCGTCGACGGAGAAAGAGCCACTCCACGTGTCCGACACTTTTTTCGTGATCACGTTGATAACGCCGCCCATGGCGTCCGATCCGTAGAGCGAAGACATCGGGCCGCGAATGACTTCGATCCGTTCGATGGCATTTGCAGGCGGCAGGAAGCTTTGTTCGAAGCCAGAGTTGCCATTGGTGCGGGCATCCCGGGTGCTCTGCCGTTTGCCGTCGACCAGAAGCAGCGTGTAGGAGCCCGGAAGACCGCGAATGAAAATATCCTTCTCGGCGGCGGGGCCGGTCACAGCCACCCCTTGCACATCTTTCAAGGCGTCCGTCAGATCGCGATAGGCACCCTTTTCCAACTCTTCGCCGGGAACCACAGTGATACTTGCTGGAGCGTCGGTGATGTTCTGTTCGAACCCGGTCGCCGTGACAACGATCTGATTGAGCTTGACGGCTCCGTCGGCCGTCGTTTCTTCTGCCTTTTTCTTGGTGCTTGCTTCGTTTGAAGATGCTTCTTCTGTGGCCTTGGTCGCGGTTTGCGCGTTCGCAACCGTTTCGCTCAAAAGCAGCGCTGTGGAAAGACACGTGCCCGCAAGGATCGCCCGGTACACGAGCGGTTTGCCAGCCATACGCCTGTTTTGTGTACCATCGGCCCACAATCCCCGAAACAAGCTCGTCATTTTCGTCACCGTTTAAAGTTGAGTTTTATAGTCTCCTTATGTATGGCGATAAGGTGACGTCAATCGTCATGTTTTATAAGTATTCTAAGTTTCAAAAACCGCAAATGAACGGGCACCAAGGCGATGTCGGGCAAACAGGCGAAAATGCAGCAGCAAACGAAGAAAGGCGAGAACGAAAGCCTTCGCTTGGGGCAATTACGTCTGCTGATCGCTCTTGATGCACTTCTTGTGGAGGGTAGCGTTGGCGGCGCTGCGAAGCAGATGGGGTTGAGCATCGCGGCCATGAGCCGTCTGCTCAGCCAGATTCGTGAGAAGTTCAACGATCCTATTCTGGTCCGTTCGGGACGTAACATGGTGGCAACGCCGAAAGCCGAAGCGTTGCGTGCGCGTCTGCGGCGCCTTGCGAACGAAGCTGAAACGCTATTGAGTTTGGATCTTGCTGACGTGCCGAACTCCAGTTGCAGCGGACATCACGGCTGGAACCGAAGCGCCATTGTAGCGCCGCCACCGCTCGGTATTCGTAAGGTCGTTGAGCTTGAAAACCACCCGACGCCCGAACAGCTTGCGGCACAGTTCGCGGACATCCAGGGCGAAAATGATCCGGTCAGAAGACTTGCGAAATATATCGCAGTGGTCGGGCGAAAAGCGGGTCACACGCGTCCGCTGGAAATGTCCGAAGCGGAAGATGCATTCACGACGATTTTCACAGGGAATGCCGATCCGATGCAGATCAGCGCCCTACTTAGGCTCATTCACTATCGCGGAGAAACTGCCCCGGAACTGGCGGGCATGGCGCGGGCAGCGAGGCGAATTTATTCGATCGACGCGGGACTGAATATACCTGCACTGGATTGGCCGGCCTACCTATCGCCGAATTCCACGCAATCGCCGTGGTTTATGCTTTCGGCATTGCTGGTCGCTCGGGCTGGTTATCCGGTTGTCCTGCACGGAAACTGCGGTACCGGTGAGATATCGGGCAAGCTTGAGATCGCTGCAGAAGCTATCAATCTCCCGATAGCGACATCGCACTCTCTGGCGAAAGATGCATTGAGAGCACACGGCATCTGCGTCATGCCGATGGCAGGCTTCGCCCCTCAGATCCATGCTCTGATGGCGCTTTACCCCTTATTCGAATCGCGTTCGTCGATGAACAGCGTCGTTCATCTGCTTAACCCGATGAATCTCAAGGCGTCGTTCCTTGGGGTTACGCAACCTACATATCGCAAATTGCATCGAGATGCAGGTGCGCTTCTTGGCTGGTCCTCGATCTCAGTTGTTTCGACCAGCCGCGATGTTGCGGAGCTGGTTCCGCACAGAGCCCATACCATCCACAGGCTTATGGACGGTCGTGAAACGGACCTGTTGCTTCCCACACTCTCCAGGGAAAGTGGAGGCAAGCATTCGAACTTCAGCTCATTTGAATACTGGTATGGCGTCTGGTCCGGTGCGGCCGTGGACAAACGAGCAGAAAATACAATCGTCGCTACGGCCGCCATGGGGATGATGACGGCAGCATCTGCGGACGATGAAAGCTATGCGCTGTTCTTTGGCAAAGCTGAAGAACTCTGGCGCAATCGACACAGCCGAACGGCGGCATGATTCCGAAACAGCGGCAACTGAGGAATTTGAATCTGTTTCATGTTCCGCAAAATTCGAAAAAGCTTTCCCTGCGGCTGTCCGGGGTGGCACGTCCATGCTTTGTCTACTAATTTTATAGGCTTTATCTTTCTCCCCATAAGTTCGATTGCGAAAGGGGAGCGCCGATGGTTAGTCCGATATTCGGTGAGGCGGGAACGTCGATTTTCGAGGCGATGTCGCGGCTTTCCGTTGAGCGCGGAGCCATTAATCTCGGGCAGGGTTTCCCGGAAGGCTTTGAACCAACAGAACTCCTTGACGCTGCTGCGCTCGCTCTTCGTGAAACTTCACAACAGTACCCACCCATGATGGGCCTGCCCGTCCTCCGTCAGGCGGTTGCAGAAAACACGAGACGTTTTCTTGGCCTCGACATTGACTGGGAAAAGGAAGTTCTCGTCACTTCCGGCGCTACGGAAGCGCTAGCCGATACGTTTCTGGCGCATCTGAACACGGGCGACGAAGTAATTCTGTTCGAGCCGGCTTATGATGCCTATGCAACGTTAGTTCGCCGCGCAGGAGGAAAAGTGGTTCCGGTGCGGCTGAGACCACCTCTTTGGGAACTACCGCGTGAGGAGTTGGCAAAAGCCATCTCTCCACGGACGAGGCTGATTGTCATCAACACGCCGATGAATCCCATAGGCAAAATATTCGATCTCGACGAACTGGAATTGCTTGCCGATCTCGCCATCAAACATGATCTTCTGATCGTTTCGGACGAGGTTTACGAGCATCTCATCTTCGATGAAAGGCCGTTTCATTCCCTATGGGGCGTTGAAAAAATACGTGACCGTGTTGTGCGTATTGGTTCGGCCGGAAAGAGCTTTTCCGTAACGGGTTGGAAGGTCGGTTATGTGACCGCTTCCGAGAAGCTTCTGGGGCCAATTGCGCGCGCGCATCAGTATGTCACCTTCACCACACCACCGGCTCTGCAATCGGCAGTCGCGGTTGGGTTAAATTTGCCGGACAGTTACTTCATCGGTCTTCGCGCGGCGCTGGCGTCGCGAAGAGACTTTCTGGTCGAAGGGCTGAAATCTGCCGGGTTCGAGGTCGCCGACGTGCCAGCCACATATTTTGCGGTAGCGGACATAAGGGGACTTGATAGCGGAGACGACGATCTCGATTTCTGCCGACGCTTGACGCTCGAAGCAGGTGTGACCCCTGTGCCCATCTCATCCTTTTACGACGCGCGCGATGTGCGCAGCCATGTCCGTTTCTGTTTCGCCAAACGCGAAGAGACGCTGCGGGAGGCCGTTTCGCGGCTAGCGCACTGGAACAATGAACGTAAGTGGCGCGCCGCATGAGCGTGCCTGGAAAACAATCACAGGGAAATTAATATGCATTCAGTTACATTCTTGCGCGGGGCTATTTCCGCAGCACTCGTTTCCGTTCTCATCGCATCACCTGCATTTGCGGAAAAAATCCGTTTTGGCGTGACTTCCGGCCCACATGCTGAAATCGCCGAAGCACTGGCCCCCGTTGCCAATGCAAAGGGATTGGAAATAGAGATTGTGGAGTTCTCCGACGGCGCACTGATCGATCCGGCAACGAATGATGGCGATCTCGACGCCAATGGTTTCCAGCATACGCCTTATTTCGACCAGCAGAACAAGGATCGAGGTCTCAATCTTGTTGCCGTCGGCGGTCGTACAGTGCTGCTGCCGATGGCCGGTTATTCACATAAGTATAAATCACTTGGCGAACTGCCGGAGGGGGCACAGATTTCGATCCCCAATGATCCCAGCAATGCGGGCCGTGCCCTGAAACTTTTGGAGGCCGGTGGCGTTCTCAAGCTCACACCGGGGGTGACTTTCAACGCAACCGAACTCGATATTGTTGATAATCCGAAGAAGGTCAAAATCATTCCGATGGAAACGGCGCAGCTTCCCCGATCACTGGAAGACGTCGATTTTTCCGTCATCACTTCGCATTTCGCGCTGAGTGCCGGACTGGTGCCGAGCCGTGATGCGATCCTGATCGAAGATCAACTCTCCGACTATTTCTGCCTGCTTGCCGTCGCGGAAAAGAACAAGGACGCACCTTGGGTCAAGACTCTGGTCGAATCTTATAAATCTCCGGACGTCAAAGCGTTCATCGAGAAGAAATTCGGCGGCAACATCATAGCGGGTTGGTGAGATGAACGTGCTTGCACGCACCGAAAGTGTGTTGAATGCGACACCGGCCGTTATGAGGCCGGAACCGTCGATCATCGATATACGTTCGTTGACAAAGACCTACGACGAGAAGGCTGGTCCGGTCATCCACAATGTCTCGCTCCAGATTCAAAAAGGGACCATTCACGGTATCATTGGTCGCTCCGGCGCCGGGAAAAGTACGCTGGTCCGTTGCCTAAACGGGCTAGTGCATCCAAGCGATGGGAAAGTCTTTGTCTCGGGGCGTGAGATCACAACGCTTAAGCAAAAAGAACTCCGGCAGGTGAGGCGTGAAGTGTCTATGATATTTCAGCACTTTAGCCTCCTTTCCTCACGAACTGCTTTTGGCAATATAGCTCTACCGTTGGAACTTGCCGGTGTTGATCGGAGAACTATAAAATCTCGCGTGAACGATCTGCTTGAGCTCGTGGGGCTCAAGGAAAAGGCCAATGCTTATCCGTCGGAACTGTCAGGCGGTCAGAAACAACGTGTGGGCATAGCACGGGCATTGGCTCTGGAGCCCAGTGTCTTGTTGTCGGATGAAGCTACATCAGCGCTTGACCCCGAAACCACGGAACAAATTCTTTCACTATTGAAAGATATCAACCGGCGCCTGGGCCTGACGATTGTGCTTATCACGCATGAAATGGAGGTGGTGCGCGAGATCGCTGACTATGTGACGGTTCTCGATGGCGGTAAGATCGTTGAAAGTGGCCCCACTTTCGATGTTTTCGCTTTTCCGCAATCCCCTACCGCCCGGTCGTTTCTGGCAAGCATCGTTGCTCATGATCTACCGGCGGAAGTGTCTCAGCGGCTGCTGCCAGAACCTGTTGCCGGGTCGAATCCCGTTCTGCGTATCATATTCTCGGGTGAAGCCGCCCATGCGCCAGTCGTTGCGACGCTTGTGCAGCGTTTCGGGATAAATCCAAACATACTGCATGGGCGTATAGACTATATCTGCGGCAAACCTCTGGGCATCATGACACTTGTCGCAGAGGGCGGTCAGGCCGATCTTGCCGCGATCCGAAGCTATCTTTCTTCCCTCAATCTTCATGGAGAGGTTATCGGTCATGTTGTCGGATCTGATGCCGCCGGCGCTCGTCGGGCTCTTGCTTGAATCGCTGAGGCAGACGGCCATTATGGTGGCTGCATCTGCTATTCTGTCCACTTTGATCGGCCTGCCGCTCGGCATTGCCCTGATTGTAACCAGCTCCGGCCAGTTTCTTGAAAGGCCAGCTTTCAATCGCATTGCGGGCACTGTCGTCAATCTCGTTCGATCCACACCGTTCATAATCCTGATGGTGGCGATCATTCCCCTGACGCGCCTGATTGCCGGAACCACGGTTGGCACCTATGCGGCTATCGTTCCTCTCACAGTGGCAATCACACCCCTCTACGCGCGACTAGCGGAAACGGCGATGCGTGAAGTGGACCAAAGTTTGATCGAGGCTGCGGAAAGCATGGGTGCGACGCCCATGCAGATCATCTTCAAGGTGCTGCTGCCCGAGGCACTGCCTGGTATCATTGCGGGGCAAACGGTTACCCTTGTCAGCCTTGTCGGATACTCGGCGATGGCAGGAACAGTTGGCGGGGGCGGGCTGGGCGACCTCGGAATTCGGTTCGGATATCAACGCTTCATGCCGGAGGTGATGATTGCCGTTGTCATCATTCTGGTTGCAATCGTGCAATCCATTCAGATCGCGGGCGACCACGCCGCTCGTTTTGTCAATCACCGTGTCGCTCGCAGCCGTCGCGCGCGCTAAGAATTTTTCAGGAGGTTCCAATGACCATACACACCACGCCCATCAACCTGCCTTTGCTCGATCTGTCCCGCTTCAATGGAAGCATCGAAGAGCGTGGTAATTTCATCGAGGAATTACGCCACACGCTTCATGATCATGGCTTTTTCTATCTTACCGGGCACGGGGTCGATCCCAAACTTGTCGAAGACGTGGTTGCGACGGCGAAGAAGTTCTTCGCACTTCCTGCGGAAGAAAAGCTGAAGATCGAAATGGTGAAGTCGCCCCATTTTCGCGGCTACAATCGGGCGGGCTTTGAACGGACACGCGGTCAGCAGGATTGGCGTGAACAGCTTGATATCAATACGGAATCGGAGCCCGCTATAATAGGACCGGACAGTCCGGCATGGAAGCGTCTAATCGGTCCGAACCAATGGCCGGAAGCGTTGCCTGAACTCAAACCATTGCTGCTCGCCTACCAGTCCGAGGTGACCCGCGTTGGCATCGATATTCTGAAAGCCATCGCTGCTGCCTTGGGGCAGCCGGAAGATTTTTTCGCCCAGATTTATGAACCGCATCCGTCTCAACTCTTGAAGATCATTCGTTATCCGGGCCGCGATGTGGCGGAAAGCGAACAAGGCGTAGGCGCCCATAAGGATGGCGGTTTCGTTACCGTTCTCCTGCAGGATGTCGTTCCCGGTTTGCGCGTTCAGCGCGAAGACGGCGCGTGGATCGATGCGCCTCCCGTGCCTGGTACCTTCGTCATTAATACCGGGGAGTTGCTTGAACTTGCCACGAACGGATTCGTGCGGGCGGATGTACACGGCGTCGTCGCGCCTCCAGCGGGCGTGGAGCGCTTCTCTGTCGCTTTTTTCCTTGGCGCTCGATATGATGCGACCATTCCGGTTATCGATTTACCAGAGGAGTTGAAAACCAAGGAACGCGGAGTAACTGTAGATGCGCTCAATCCGATTTTCCGTGAGGTAGGTGCAAATAACCTCAAAAGTCGCCTCCGGTCGCATCCTGATGTCGCACGCGTCCATCACGCGGATTTGCTGACACCCGAACAATTGGCAGAACGCACACCGGGGTCGGCATATTGACCGATTGACGGTCGTTTTCAGGGCGTCTTGTGAACCGAGACGCCCCATTTGCCCATCCCTTAACGGCCAATGGTACTAGTCTCGTCAGTCGCCAAGGAATGGGTCGGGGGTATGTGGTTAATCCGATTTTTGAGATCGTAATGCTCTAATGAGCGATGCTGTCTATCATTTGCGTGTTTGCGGGCATTTTGAAGCTGTGATTTTTGACAGGGCAGAGGCGACCCATATCAATTTGGCAAGCAATGAGTGCCGATTTGACCTGCAAATATGGCTCGCCTTTGCAAAAATTTCGGCAAAATGACCGTAAGCTTGTCATTTTGAACAATTTGCCCCCTATAAATTTAACAAATCCACGGCTTGATCGGTCAAAGCATCAATGGAAATCTCTCCTCCACTTATATAAGCGTGACTTAGGGAGGGGATCGCTGAAATGCCTGTAATGCCCGAATTGTGTGCCGATACCATAGTTTATAACGGTACGATCTGGTGTGGATACGAAGAGGGCACGGTCGAAGCCCTGGCGATCTGGCAAGGCAAGGTGCTTGCTACGGGTACGAAGGACCAGATATGGTCCTTGAAGGGCGACAAAACCCGTTTGATTGACCTGAAAGGCCGCTTCGCGACACCCGGATTAAATGATGCCCATCTGCATCTTATCTCGGTCGGGCTTACACTCAAATGGATTGATGCGACACCGCAGGCGGCACCGACATTGCAAAGCCTGCTGGACGCCATTCGCGAGAAAGCTGCTTCTGCGCCTTCCGGAACATGGATCAAAGCACGCGGCTATGACCAGACCAAGCTCGATGTCGGTCGCCATCCCCATAAGTCGGAGCTTGACGCGGTTGCTCCAAACAATCCGGTCATGCTTGTGCGTGCTTGTGGCCACGTGTCGATCTTCAATTCGAAGGCATTTGAACTGGCGGGTATCGATGAAAACTCGCCGGTACCGGAAGGTGGGTTGATCGAGCAGAAAAATGGCGTGCTGACCGGAATGGTCGCGGAAAATGCTCAGGGAGTCGTTCGCAAAGCAATCCCCAAGTCTACGACGGAAGAGATGATCGAAGCCATTGAAGCTGCCGGCGATCTGCTTCTTTCCTATGGTATTACCAGCGTGATGGATGCGGCTGTAGGTCAGGTTGCGGGCTTCGATGAAATTCGAGCCTATAACCTCGCCAAACTGAATAAGCGTTTGCCGGTGCGCACCTGGCTCGTATTGCTTGGCGACCCGGGCCCCTCTATCGTCGAGGAATGCTATAAAGCAGGGCTTGTTTCCGGCGTCGGTGACGACATGCTGACGGTCGGCGCCGTCAAGATTTTCCTGGACGGCTCGGCAGGGGGCCGAACTGCATGGATGAGCAAGCCCTACCTCGGTGACGACAATAATATCGGCGTCCAGATATTGCCGGACGCGGAATTGGAAGCGCTGGTGTTGGATGTCCATAAAAAGGGCTATCAGCTCGCATGCCATGCAATTGGCGATGCAGCAATCGGCCAGCTGATCACGGCCTATGAAAAGGCGCTCGCTGCTTATCCTGATCCCGATCGCCGCCATCGTATCGAGCATTGTGGCTTTTCCACGCCAGCGCAGCACGAGCGGATGAAAAAAGTTGGCATTTATCCGTGCCCGCAGCAGGTCTTTATATACGATTTCGGCGATGCCTACATTTCCGTCCTTGGCGAGGAACGCGCCCTTTCAAGCTACCCGCTGAAAACCTGGAAAGACCTCGGTTTCAAGCCGGCGACCGGCAGCGATTCACCGGTTTGTCACCCGAATCCTTACCCGAACATCTTTTCGATGCTGACCCGCAAAACGGGCAAGGGGACGGTGATGGATGCCCGCGAGTGCGTAACCATCGAAGAGGCTCTTCAGGTTTACACGGAGTTTGGAGCGTTCTCTCAGAAGTTGGAGAATGTGAAGGGCAAGCTTGTACCTGGACAGGTTGCCGATATTGCAGTTTTCTCGCGCAACATGCTCACGGCAAAGCCTGAAGAAATTCTCGACGACACGCACTGTGTTCTTACTCTGCTTGACGGGGAGGTCGTGTTCGAGCGGTCGTGACACAAATGCTTGCGCGTTCGCAGGCACTCAAAAGAATTGAAGCACAAACGCTTCGGGCCAATTTCGGGAAGCGACGTTTCTGCGGAGCTGTCCGAATAATCGGTTCATCTGAATCGCAAGAATGACACTTATGAAGGGGAACAATATGAGAAAATTTGCATTGCTGGCGGCGTTGTCTGCGGCTCTGTTGGCCGGAACGGCGGCGTATGCTGCGGATGAACCGCGTTCAGGAGGCGTTATCAATTTCGTCGCGCCTTACGGCGACAGCTTCTCGACGCTCGATATTCAGGCGTCGCCTGCCACGCAGGACGAATTCTACGCCAAAGCTATTCACCGGACGCTCTATGATTGGGATGCTGATCTAAACAAACCGGTGCTTGGTCTGGCAACCGACGTAACAGTGTCCGATGACAGGCTCGTCTATACCTATAAGCTTCGTCAGGATGCATTTTTCCACAATGGCAAGCCGTTGACGGCTGATGACATCATCTGGAGCTACACGCGGATAATGGATCCGAAAAAGGCGTTCCCACCGGCACGATATATCGCGGAAATCAAGGGCGCTGAAGAATACACACAGGGCAAGGCCAAGGAGATTTCCGGTCTGAAGAAGATCGACGACCATACGCTTGAAATCACGTTGAAGCAGCCAATCGATCCGGGCTTCCAGTTCATGCGTAACAACACTGCGATTTATCCTGCGGGCGAGGGCGACAGCGAGGAGTTCCAGCGTCACCCGATCGGTCTCGGACCCTATAAGTTTGCCGAATATGTTCCCGGTTCCCGCCTGACTGTAGAGAAGTGGGACAAGTACTACGAGAAGGGCAAGCCTTACGCCGACAAGATCAACATCATGATCATGGGTGATGCGGCCGCGCGCGACGTTGCATTCCGCAACAAGGAAATCGATGTCGCGGTGCTTGGCCCCGCGCAATACACTGCCTATCTATCCGACCCGGAACTCGCGAAGAACATGGTCGAGGTGGCGGAAGTTTATACGCGCGCCGTCGGCTTCAATCCGGATTTCAAGCCGTTCCAGGACAAACGCGTCCGTCAGGCAATCAACTACGCCATCGATAGCGATCTCATCATCAAGCGTCTGGTGAAGGACAAGGCGTATCGCGCGGTTGGCTGGCTGCCAAATTCATCGCCTGCCTTTGACAAGGACGCGAAGCCTTATCCATATGATCCCGAAAAAGCGAAAGCTTTGCTTGCCGAAGCCGGTTATCCCGACGGTTTCGAGTTCGAATTGACCGCAACGCAGAACGAGAGCTGGGGCTTGACTATCGTTCAGGCAATTATCCCGATGCTGGCAAAAGTCGGCATCAAGGTGAAGGCAAAGCCGGTTGAAGCGTCGGTGCTTGCGGATGTGGTTCCGGCCGGCAATTTCCAGGCCTATATGTGGTCACTCGAAAGCGGCCCGGATGCACTGACTGCGATGCAGTGTTTCTACTCCACAACTCCGCAATCCGCGTGTAACTATCAGAAATTCTCCAATGCGGAGTTTGACAAGATTGTCGATCAGGCCAAACTGGCGAAATCCGAAGAAGAGAAGAATGAGCTTCTGAAGAAGGCCAACAATCTGTTGCAGGAAGAAGCGCCGGTCTGGTTCTTCAACTACAACAAGGCTGTGATGGCACATCAGCCATGGCTCCATGGCTTGCAGCCGAACTCGGCGGAGCTCGCAGTTCAGTCCTATGAAAAGTTGTGGGTAGACGACACGGTTCCCTCCGGTCGTTAATTCCGGCTGATCTGGATCGGCCCGCTCGTCACCGGGCGGGCCCCTGATCCCCTTTGCTCCAGCGTGATAAACGCTGATCCGAAAAGGAGGACCGTGTGCTCTATTTTATTCTCCGGCGCGTCCTGCAGATGATACCGACGGTCGTCGCGGTGTCATTGTTGATTTTCGTCATTTTCAGCGTGGTCCCCGGCAGTATAGCTTCCGGCCTTATTGCCAATGGCAAGGGTATGAACGATCCGAAGATGGTCGAAAAGATCACCCAGGAATTCGGCCTCGACAAGCCTGTTCACGTGCGTTTCGGTAATTATCTGGTTCAATTGGCGCAGTTCGATCTCGGGACTTCCTATCGATCGAGGCAACCGGTGGTTTCGCTTATTCAGGAGCGCATGTGGCCCACGCTGAAGCTCGCTTTTGCTGCCATGGGTTTTGCTATTCTGATTGGCGTGCCGCTAGGATTTCTTGCCGCGCTGAAACCCGGAAGTGTTCTCGACAGCGTGACCATGATAGGAGCGGTTTCGGGCCTTTCTTTGCCGCAATTCTGGTTGGGCTTGCTCGCCATGTATCTCTTTGCACTGACACTCGGATGGTTACCGAGCTTCGGCTATGGCGATGGCGGCATCAGAAACATCATACTTCCGGCGCTGACTCTGGGTGTCGCTCCCTTGGCATTGTTGGCCCGAACAACGCGTGCAGCCGTGCTTGAAGTGATGGGTGCCGATTTCATTCGCACGGCGCGTTCCAAAGGCATGAGCAGCTTTCGGCTTGTGAAATGGCATGTCATGCGTAACGCGCTGGTGCTGATTATCACAACCATCGGCTTGCAGTTCGGATCGATGATGGGACAGGCCGTGGTGGTGGAGAAACTGTTCTCCTGGCCGGGTCTCGGTTCCTTGTTAATCGATAGCGTTTCGCTGCGCGATATTCCGGTCGTACAGGGGGCAATTCTCGTGATCGTATTATGGTTTCTGGTCATCAATACGATCGTTGACATTCTCTATGCGGTCATCGATCCGCGTATAAGCCACGAGTAGGCCCATGAAGCTGCGTTTCAATCTCGTATTTGGCGGGTTCATATGCGTCGTTATCGTGGTAGCGGCTGTTCTCGCACCACTGCTGGCGCATTATAACCCCGTCCTTGATGCCGATTTGATGAATGCCGAACTGCCGCCCGACGCACAGTTCTGGTTTGGCACCGATGCGCAAGGCCGCGATGTTTATTCGCGCATTCTTTATGGCGCACAGGTGTCGCTGACTGTTGGTGTTGTCTCGCAGTGCATCAACACTGTCATTGGTCTCTGTTTTGGCATCTCCGCAGGCTATTTCGGCGGATGGTGGGACGATTTCGTCAATGGTCTCACCAATTTGATGCTGGCAATACCGTCGCTCATTTTTGCGTTGGCGATCATGGCTGTTCTTGGCCCTGGTCTGCCGAGCCTTCTGCTTGCACTGGGCCTTACAAACTGGTCCTGGACCTGCCGTATTGCGCGCAGCTCGACTCTTTCGCTTAAGAAGCAGGGATATATTCAGGCAGCCAAGATGCTGGGTTATAGTGATGTGCGCATCATGATCACACAGATTGTACCGAACATGATCGGGCCGATCCTTGTTATCGGCACTCTTGGAATGGGCGATGCTATCCTCGCGGAAGCCGCACTTTCCTATCTTGGCCTCGGTATCAGCCCTCCCGATCCAAGCTGGGGCAACATGCTCACCGATGCACGTGAACTCATCGTGAATGCGCCTTGGGCCGCTGTATTTCCGGGCTTAGCCATCTTCCTCACGGTGCTTGGCCTTAATCTGTTCGGCGACGGTCTTCGTGACTGGCTCGACCCGCATATGAGGACGCGGAAGGTATGAGCGAACAAGCACTTCTTGAAGTCGAAAACCTCCGGATCGATATTGTCTCCGGTTCGAGCAAGCATAATGTTGTCGAGGACGTATCGTTCAGAATCGCCGCTGGTGAGACCTTTGGTCTGGTGGGCGAGTCCGGCTGCGGAAAGAGCATTACCGCGCTGTCCATGATCGGGTTGCTGCGCAAGCCGCTGACGATTACCGGAGGCGCGATACGCTTCAAAGGGCAGGACCTGCGAGCCATGTCGTCGCGCGAAGTGCGAAAGCTGCGCGGCAATCGTATAGCGATGATTTTTCAGGAGCCTATGACCGCGCTCAATCCACTGTCGCCTGTCGGGCGCCAGATTGCCGAGATGTTCGTACTGCATCAGGGCGCAACCTGGCACGAGGCGGAACGCAAGGCAGTTGAAGCGCTTGCCAGCGTTCAGGTGCCCGCGCCGGAACAGCGCGTGAAGAACTACCCCCATCAGATGTCTGGCGGTATGCGCCAGCGTGTGATGATCGCCATCGCTCTTGCGTGCGATCCCGATCTGCTGATCGCAGACGAACCCACAACGGCGCTTGACGTCACTGTTCAGGCGGAAATTCTGCGCCTCATGCAGGAACTCTGTGCGGCGCGAGGAACTTCCGTACTCATGATCAGCCACGATCTGGGTGTCATTGCAAAAATGTGCCGCCGCGTGGGTGTCATGTATGCCGGGCATCTGGTGGAGGAGCGTGTAACGGCGGGCCTTTTTCATCATCCGGCGCATCCTTATGCGCATGGTCTTCTGGCGTCCCTGCCGCAGCTTGGTTCCCGCCAGAAGGAAGGCCAGTTACGGCTTCAGGAAATCGAAGGCGTCGTGCCATCCATTTCCGCTTTTCCAAAAGGGTGCCGATTTGAACCGCGTTGCACGCGTGCGACCGAGGTTTGCCGCGCGCAAAAGCCGGGCTGGACGTCGCTCGAGGATGCCGGTGTGGTGAGGTGCTTCCATCATGAATGATCTACATTCAACCAAACTGGCAGAACCTTTGGTTCGCATCGATGATGTCTGCGTTTACTTCCCGGTGAGCGGTGGAATTTTCAGTCGTTCCAAGCAATTGTTGCGCGCCGTCAACAATCTCAGTCTGACGCTTAACAAAGGCGAGTGCCTTTCGATTGTGGGAGAGTCTGGTTGCGGTAAGTCCACACTGGCCCTCTCCATAGTCGGCTTGCAGAAACCGACCAGTGGCCAGATTTATTTCGAAGGACGTCCGATCACCGGCAAGAACGAACCTTCCCGCCTGGAACGATCGAAGATGGCGCAGATGGTTTTTCAAGACCCATTCGCTTCGCTCAACCCTCGCCAGACGGTCTACACGTCGCTCGCGGCCCCATTGCGCCTTCACGGTGTGAAATCGCGTAGCGAAGTCGATGGTCGCATTGAAGAGATTCTGCGTCTCGTCGGCCTAAAGCCCGAGCAGGCAAAGCGCTTTCCGCACGAATTCTCCGGCGGCCAGCGCCAGCGCATTGGGATCGCTCGCGCCTTGCTGCTCAATCCGAAGGTCATCGTGCTAGATGAGCCTGTTTCAGCCCTTGATGTCTCGATCCGGGCACAGATTATCAATTTGCTTTTGGAACTGAAAGAGCGGCTTGGCCTTTCCTATATCATGATCAGCCATGATCTGAGCGTCGTCGAGCATATGAGCGACCGCGTGGCGGTCATGTATTTCGGGCAGATTGTTGAAAGCGGCCCATGGGATCGGATTTTCTCTAATCCAACCCATCCTTATACCCGACGGTTGATTTCGGCCATTCCCGATCCAATGACGGAACTGACGGGTGGGCGTCTGATTAACGATATAAATCCGCCTCAAGCACCTGATGGCTATGCGTTTTATCCAGAAAGTTTCGGCACGCATGACGTCCACAAGATACCGCCTCCCACGCAATTCATAAATATTGGTGGGGAGCAACACGTCCGCGTTATCAAGCAAGCTTGATCTGTAGTGCAAAACAAAAAAAAGCGCCGCTTAGCGGCGCTTTTTTTTATTTGGTAAAGGTCACCCGCTGATTAGTTTCACTTCCATGAAATCTTCCAGACCCCACTTGCCGCCCTCGCGACCATTGCCCGATTGCTTGTAGCCGCCGAACGGGCTGCCCGGCGCACGTGACGTGCCATTAATCTGCACCATGCCGGCGCGCAACTTCCGAGCAACGCGTTTTGCCCGCTCCGGGCTGCCCGTCTGGATATAGGCTGCAAGTCCGTAAGGCGTATCGTTGGCAATGGCGACCGCTTCTTCTTCCGTATCGAACGGGATCATGGCCAGCACCGGTCCGAAGATTTCTTCGCGGGCAATCGTCATGTCGTTGTTCACATCGGCAAAGACGGTCGGCTTGACAAAATCCCCTTCGGTAAATCCCTCAGGACGCCCCGTTCCGCCTGCCACCAGCCGCGCACCTTCGTCGATGCCTTTCTGGATCAGTTTCTGCACCTTTTCGAACTGGATCGAGGAGGAAAGCGGGCCGATATGATCCCCTTCTTCTGCCGGGTCACCAACCTTCGTGCCTTCTGCCACCTGCTTGGCGAGTTCGACCGCTTTGTCATAAACCGAGCGTTCGACCAGCATGCGGGTCGGCGCATTGCAGGACTGGCCGGTATTTTCGAAACAATGGGCAATGCTACGAGCAATGGTCTTTTCGAGGTCGGCATCGGCGAAAACAATGTTCGGCGACTTGCCGCCGAGTTCGAGCGAAACCCGCTTCACCGTTGCTGCGGCAGCTCGAGAAACCGCCGTGCCCGCGCGCGTCGAGCCGGTGAACGACATCATATCGACATCTGGATGCTGCGACAGCGCTTCGCCAACGACAGCACCTTCACCATTGACGAGATTGAACACGCCTTGTGGAAAACCGGCCTCATCCACAAATTCGGCAAAGAGCATGGCCGACATTGGTGCGATTTCGGACGGTTTTAGTACGACAGTGCAGCCGACAGCAAGCGCAGGGATAACTTTCAGCGCAATCTGGTTCATTGGCCAGTTCCAGGGCGTAATGAGGCCACAAACGCCAATCGGTTCGCGCACTATGGTCTGGTTCGGATATTTGGGAGAAAGAAGCTCTTCGAACTCAAAATTCTCGAATGCAGCGATGAAGGCTTTGGTATGCGAAAGGCCTGCCGCAGCCTGCGATTCCCGGGCGAGCGTGATTGGAGCGCCCATTTCAAGTGAGATTGCTTTCGCCATCTCATCGAGACGGGCTTCGTAGATTTCCACGAGCCGCCGGATATAACCGATGCGCTCAGCAGCGGAAGTTTCGCTCCAGGACGGAAATGCCTTGCGCGCGGCTGCGACCGCCACGTCGATATCCTTCGCTGACCCCGCAGAAATGACGGCATAAGGCTTCTCATTGGCGGGATTAATGACCTCGATCGACTTCGCTTCTACCGGAGCGCGCCATGCACCGTCGATATAGAAGTCTGTTTTCTGGATGAGGTTTTTCTGAAGCATCGTGCCGTCCTCCGTCGCGCTTGATGTTCCGGGTCGTTTCAAGCGGACCCGGTTTGTTTTTTGACACTAATACCCGGACATTGCAGCGTCAAAACAGAAGGCTGCATGGAAGCATCAATTTTTCTTATTCATTATCGTAAGCCTCGATGTCGAAGCCCAAAGCGGACAGTCCTTCCTCGAGATAATCTCCGAGAAGCGGTGTGCCAATAAGATACTTAGCTTCTCGGCCATTGTCACGGTCGGCTGCGGTTGATAGGGCTTCGTCCCATTCGTCGGCGCTGAAATCGCCACGTCCTACCCACATCAGTGCCAGCAATTCCTGCCGTTCATCTATATTCAGAGAACGAATAGCCGCAAAAAGTTCCTTGCGAGTGGGATTGGTCAGTGACGCATCGAGAATATCAACTTCGTTGTCATCGCTGGCGTTGGATCCAGAGCCTTCATCGGTAGCGGGAACCTGAACATCATATTCCCGAGCTTTGGCGATGATAAATTCCAAATTCTCGATATTGTTGACCAATTCGACCACGTTCGCCTCCGTCACCTTGGCTGTTTGTCTAACAACGCGTTCGCGAAGTCTTGGTTCCGGTTGACTCACAGAGCTGGATCGGCTTCGCGGAGTCTATAGCCGACGCCTGTTTCGGTTAGGATATAATGCGGCTGATCTGGCGATTTTTCAATCTTCTGCCGTAGCTGACGAACGTAAATGCGGAGATATTGCACGTCAGCCGCCGGTCCCCATACCTGGCTCAAAATGAAATGGTGCGTCAGCACTTTCCCCGCATGTTGCACGAGCAAGCGCAGGATATCATATTCCTTTGGCGACAGCTTAATTTCTTCGCCGTTCAGTTTTACAATGCGGCGGACGAGATCGACTGTCAGGCCGTCACTCTGGAAAAGCGGCTTTTGTCCCTGCTGTTGCAGCCGATGCCGTAAAGCGACCCGAAGACGAGCAGCAAGCTCCTTCATGCCGAAAGGTTTCGGGATGTAATCATCTGCGCCTTCTTCAAGGGCGCGAACGATCCCAGCTTCCTCAGTGCGGCTCGAGAGTATGAGAATGGGCAAGGTTATGCCGTTCTGTCTCCAGCGTTGGAGCATAGTATGGCCGTCGGTATCGGGAAGGCCTAAATCGAGTAGCACTATGTCAGGCTTTTCCGTTGCAATATGTTCGTCAGCTTCGCTGCCATTTGCAGCCTCTACAACGTTATAGCCTTCGGTTGTCAGTCCGACCCGCAGCAGTCTGCGGATGGCTGGTTCGTCATCGACAACTAGAATCTTGAGCTTCGGATCGTTCATGAATTCCTGTCAATTTCATCAGCGGGAACGGGCAAGGTGACCGTAAATACAGCACCGGTACCTTCATGTTGGTTACCTGCCCGGATGGAGCCTCCCATCGCTTCGATGAAACCGCGGGCGATAGGAAGACCAAGCCCGGTACCGGCCTGCACATGGTCGCCTTTACGCACACGATAGAACGTATCGAACACATGCTCCAGATCGTCAGGAGGAATCCCTGGGCCGCGGTCTGATATTTCCAGCGTTATGCTGGACGGACCCGCACGGGCTTTTACCGTGATGGGCGAATTCTTCGGTGCATATTTGGCTGCATTGTCGAACAGATTGAACAAAGCCTGCTCAAACAGGACGGCGTCAAGCTGAACCATCGGCAGATCGGTCGGAACTGCAATATTGACCTGATGGCGGGAGAGCATCTTGGCTGCCCGGTTGAGTGCGGCACCGACAAGATCCCCAAGGAAATGAAGCGATAGATTGGGCTTCATCGCACCCGCTTCGATCCGGGTCATATTAAGGAGGTTTGCGATGAAGCGGTTCAGACGCTCAGATTGATCCACAACGGTTGCGACAAGCTCCGAGCGGTCGGCGTCCGGCAATGAGGTGGAATAGTCGCGCAGGGTCGTGGCCGCTCCCAGAATAGCCGCCAAGGGGGTCTTCAGATCATGCGAGATCGAGGTGAGTAAAGCCGAGCGCAGCTTGTCGGCCTCGACGGCTAGTTTTGCCCGCTCCACATCGCCGACAAGCTGGACGCGTTCGATGGCAATCGCTGCCTGATCAGCCAATGCTTCAAAGAGGCGCTGTTGCTCAGGCGTGAGGATCGGTCCGGTACGATCATTATCGAGACCGATGACGCCAACGGAAGTTCGTGCAGTTTTCAGAGGCAGGTAGAGCCGTTTTGCGCCCGGCAGCGTATTGGCGCCGCGACCTGCCGGCAAGTCGTGCTCCCAGGTCCAATACGCGGCAGCGATATCGGCATCATCGAGAGTGTCATCCGGCGGGTAGCCGCCTCTGACTGCAATGCCATTCCCTTCGGGAAGTAGAATTACGACCCGTACCTTGAGCATTGATGCGATCTGAAATGCTGTTGCCCAGAGCACATCATCAAGTGAGCCTGTCCCCGCCAGCTTCTTACTGAACAGATGTAGATCTTCCGTCATGCGTGCGCGTTGTCGCGCCGCTGCGGCCTGACGTTGGACGCGGCTTGCCAGATTGCTGGCAATAACGCTCACAAACAGGAAGAAAACCAGCGCTACGACACTTTCGGGATCGGCGATCGAAAGCGTGTAGAGTGGTGAGAGAAAAAAGAAATTATAAGCGAATGCGCTGACCACGGATGCAAAAAGCGCAGGCCAGAGGCCGAGGGTGACTGCGACACCCAAAACGCCAACAACGAATACCAGTGCTATGCTGCGCACATCCAAAAACTGATCGAGCAACAGCCCGGAAACAAGCGCTATGCCGGTCATTGCCATACCGATGAGATAGGGCGTTACATCGGGTGTTGTCTTGTGCTGGGCGGTGTTTATCTTGCGGCTGGCGCTCCCATTTTCGTGCTCGGCACCGGCCGTTATATGGATATCAATTGCACCGGACAGACGGACAAGCTCGCGTGCGATAGAGCCTTCAATCAACTCGCGCCAACGTGACTTTATGGACTTCCCGGCGACGATCTGAGTGAAGTTGTGGGCTGAAGCGTAGCGAACAATGTCTTCGGCTACCGACTGACCCGGAATGGTGATTGTTTCCCCGCCAAGCTGTTCGGCAAGTCTCAACGCGGTTGCAAGTCTGTCCTTTGCGTCGTCGGCAAGCCCTGCAGAACGTGCGGTTTCGATATGGATCGCCGCCCATGGAGCGCGAAGACGATCTGCAAGCCGACGGGCGTAGCGAACCAGCGATATACTGCGGGGACTGTCATCGACGGCGACCAATATGCGATCACCAGCTGCCCATGGCCCTTCAATGGCATGAGCCCGCATATGGCTGAGCAATTGTTCGTCTACACGTTGGGCTGTGCGACGCAGCGCCAATTCGCGCAGCGCTGTCAGGTTCCCGGGCGAAAAATAATTGCGGATCGCCCGTTTCGCTGTCTTGGGAAGGTAGATCTTGCCTTCATTGAGACGTTTGATGAGATCTCCGGGGGTGAGATCAATCAGTTCGATATCGTCGGCACGGTCGATTATGCTGTCGGGCACAGTTTCACGCACACGAATACGGGTGATCTGCGCCACAACGTCATTAAGGCTTTCGACATGCTGAATATTGAGCGTTGTGTAAACGTCGATACCGCGCGCCAGAATTTCTTCAACGTCCTGGTAACGCTTGGGGTGTCTGCTGCCGGGCGCATTTGTATGTGCCAGCTCGTCCACAAGAACCAGCTGCGGCTTGCGCGCCAGTACCGCATCAATATCCATTTCTTCAAGTTGATGACCGCGATAGACCATTTGCGCGCGAGGAATGATTTCAAGCCCTGCAGTCAGGGCCTCGGTCTCCGCTCGTCCGTGCGTTTCGACAACGCCGATGATAACATCTATTCCGTCAGCCTTGCGCGCGCGGCCCGACATCAGCATTTCATAGGTTTTACCGACGCCCGGCGCAGCACCCAGAAATATCTTCAGGCGGCCACGCGTCTCGCGTTCCGCCTGTTCAAGCAGCGCATCCGGCGAGGGTCTATTATCACCGAAACGAAGCGGGTCCGATGCCAAACAAAGCTCCTGACAGGAAGAGGCGGCAAATCATGCCGCCAGTTATTCTACTTGCTGCGGGTCCTGTCCAGAACAAGGTTCAGCTTGAGAACATTGACCACCGGTTCACCGAGAAAGCCAAGTTCGCGAGCCTCAACCTGTTGTTCGACAATTCCGCGTAATGCGGCTTCATCAATCCCGCGAGCCTTTGCAACGCGGGGCACCTGATAAAAAGCTGCCTCAGGCGAAATATGCGGATCAAGACCGCTTGCGGATGTTGTCACGAGATCGATTGGTGGAGGCGTAGCCCCTTCGTCTTGCGCCAGAGCATTGGCGTCGGCTTTAACCCGCTCAATCAGCTTGGGGTTGGTCGGGCCGAGATTGGAACCGCCAGAACTGGCCGCATCATAACCGTTTTGTCCTGCAGCAGACGGGCGACCGTGAAAATAGCGATCACCGGTAAAATTCTGACCGATCAATTCGGAGCCGATGACAGAGCCATCTTTTTCGATCAGGCTGCCACCAGCCTTGGCCGGAAAGATCGCCTGGGCGATACCCGTCATGCCGAGCGGGTAGAGCAAACCCGTCATGACCGTAAGCGATACGATCATGACAAGAGCTGGACGAAGTTGTTTGAGCATCATGCTTATCCTTATGCTAGGCCAAGGGCGGTAATCGCCATATCGATGGCCTTGATACCCATGAACGGCACGACGACGCCGCCCAGTCCGTAAATCAAAAGATTGCGCGAAAGGAGCGCCCCAGCGCCCACCGGCTTATAGGTGACGCCCTTCAACGAAAGCGGGATCAAGGCCACAATGATCAAGGCGTTGAAGATGATAGCCGACAGAATGGCGCTCTGTGGTGTAGCCAGCCCCATAATGTTGAGCGCGCCAAGCTGAGGATAGAAGGCCAGAAACATCGCAGGAATAATTGCAAAGTATTTTGCGATGTCGTTGGCGATGGAGAAGGTGGTTAGTGCTCCGCGCGTCATCAGCAATTGCTTGCCGATCTCAACAATTTCGATAAGTTTGGTTGGATCGCTGTCAAGATCGACCATATTGCCGGCTTCACGTGCGGCAACTGTGCCGGTATTCATGGCCACGCCGACGTCGGCCTGCGCAAGGGCAGGGGCATCATTGGTGCCGTCGCCGCACATCGCCACAAGTTTGCCCTTCGCCTGTTCCTCCCGGATCAGCGACAGCTTGTTTTCAGGCGTTGCCTGCGCAAGAAAGTCGTCCACACCCGCTTCAGCGGCGATGGCCGCCGCAGTCATCGGGTTGTCGCCGGTAATCATGACCGTGCGGATACCCATGCGGCGAAGTTCCGCGAAGCGTTCACGGATGCCGCCTTTGACAATGTCCTTCAGGTGCACGACGCCGAGAAGAGCGCCATCTTTGGCGACAGCAAGCGGGGTACCGCCCGCCTTTGCGATAGTGTCAGCGATGGATTGCAGTTCTGATAATATTCTTTGATCAACGCGGCAGCTCTGCTCCACATAGGCAAGCATCGCATCAACCGCACCTTTGCGAACGATAGAACCTTCAACATCCACTCCGCTCATGCGGCTTTGCGCTGTGAATGGTATAAAATGAGCGTGAAGGCTCTGCATGTCGCGCCCACGCAGACCGTATCTTTCCTTGGCAAGAACGACGATCGAGCGGCCTTCCGGTGTTTCATCGGCAAGCGAAGCCAGCTGAGCCGCGTCGGCCAGAGCTTGTTCGGATACGCCGCTGACAGGTACGAAGGCAGTCGCCTGACGGTTGCCGAGCGTAATTGTGCCGGTCTTGTCGAGAAGAAGCGTGTCGACGTCACCTGCGGCCTCTACCGCACGGCCGGACATGGAGAGCACATTGAAGCGCACAAGCCGGTCCATGCCTGCGATGCCAATCGCGGAAAGCAAAGCGCCGATCGTGGTTGGGATCAGGGTGACGAAGAGTGCAACCAGCACAGTGACGGGAATATAGCCGCCTGCATAGGTTGCAAAGCTTGGGATCGTGACAACGGCCAGAACAAATATCAGCGTCATGCCCGCAAGCAGAATATTGAGCGCTATCTCGTTCGGCGTTTTCTGACGTTCGGCGCCTTCGACAAGGCTGATCATCTTGTCGATGAAGGTTGAACCTTGCGCGGCTGTGATGCGAACCTTGATCCAGTCGGACAGAACCTGCGTTCCACCGGTAACGGCAGAGCGGTCGCCGCCGGACTCGCGGATGACCGGTGCGGATTCCCCGGTGATGGCGGCTTCGTTGACGGACGCCACACCTTCGATGACTTCGCCGTCGGAGGGAATAATGTCATTGGATTCCACCAGAACGACATCTCCGACTTTCAGGCTGGTCCCCGGTACATTTTTCCAGCTTTGGCTTTCCGGACTATCCAAAAGTTTCGCCTGCGTTTCTGTCCTTGTCCGGCGCAGGGAATCCGCCTGTGCCTTTCCTCGTCCTTCGGCTACGGCTTCGGCAAAATTCGCGAACAAAACCGTGAACCATAGCCAAAGGACGATCTGGAACGAAAAGCCGACATTGGGATTGCCTGCAGCCACGTCTTTCAGCAGAAGCAACGTCGTGAGTAGTGAAACCACGGCAACCACGAACATGACCGGATTGCGTGCAAGACTCCTGGGATTGAGCTTGCGGAAAGCATCGCCAATGGCGGGTAGAAGGATGCGGGCATCGAGAATGCTCGCGGATTTGGACTGGCTCATAACAGAGGCTCCAGTAAAATTACGTTTCCGTTTGGAAAGCTCAGATCAATCCGGCAAGCTGAACCGCAAGAAGAAGGGCGGGTCGTTGCCAGCAGGATCGAGAGAATGCAGCTTGAAGGTTTCAGCATCAGAACATCTGCTCGTTGATCATGGCGAGGTGCTCGGCAACAGGGCCAAGCGCAAGCGCTGGAAAGAAGATCAGACCCCCAACTACAAGAATGACGCCGATCAGCAGGCCAACGAAAAGCGGTCCGGTCGTAGGGAAGGTGCCAGCCGATTGCGGAGCAGCTTTCTTGGCGACAAGCGAACCGGCGATTGCCATGGCAGGAACGATCACGAGAAATCGGCCCATCAACATGGCGAGACCGATGGTGATATTGTACCAGGGCGTATTGCCGGAGAGACCGCCAAAGGCTGAACCGTTGTTGGCCGTGCCTGACGTATAGGCATAGAGTATTTCCGAGAAACCATGCGGGCCGGGGTTGGCGATGGAGGCCAGACCTGTCGGAAGAACAGAAGCGATGGCGGTGAAGCCCAGGATTGACAGTGGAAGACAGAGAACGGCCAGCATCGCCATTTTTACTTCCTTGGCTTCGATCTTCTTGCCGAGATATTCCGGAGTGCGTCCAACCATCAGCCCGGCCACGAAAATGGCAATGACGACGAAGAGGACGATGCCGTAGAACCCGGCGCCGACACCGCCGATGATGATCTCTCCCAGCATCATATTGATCATGGGGATCATTCCGCCGACAGCCATCATGCTGTCGTGCATAGCGATCACTGCCCCGCATGATGCCGCGGTTGTAACGACCGCGAAGAGGGCGGACATGGCGATACCGAAACGTGTTTCCTTGCCCTCCATATTGCCGCCATCAATTCCGAGCGCATGGATAAGGGGATTGCCCGCAGCCTCCGCCCAGTAGCAGATTGCAACGCCCGCGATGAACAATATGCCCATCGCCGCGAAAATTGCCCAACCTTGCCGTTCATTGCCGACCATTCGTCCAAAGACATTGGTAAGGGAAGCGCCAATGGCGAAGATTGCAACCATCTGGATCAGGTTGGAGATGGCATCGGGGTTTTCGAAAGGATGCGCGGAATTGGCGTTGAAGAAGCCGCCGCCATTGGTGCCAAGCATCTTGATGGCGAGTTGCGAGGCAACTGGCCCGAGTGCTATCACCTGTCTGGCACCTTCCAGCGTCGTAGCTTCGGCGTAAGCGCCGATCGTTTGCGGTACGCCAAGGCTGACGAAAGCCAGTGTAAGGAGAATGCACAAGGGGAGGAGGATGTAGAGCGTGCACCGGGTAAGATCGACCCAGAAATTTCCAAGCGTCTTCAATGACTTGCGAGAGAGCGCTCGAATGAGCGCTATGGCGATGGCAATGCCGGTTGCTGCCGAGACGAAGTTCTGGACCGTCAGTCCCGCCATCTGCGTCAAATAAGACATGGTACTTTCGCCGCCATAGTTCTGCCAGTTGGTATTGGTGACAAAACTTGCGGTGGTATTAAAGGCGAGATCTGCCGGTACGTTGCCCATCTCCATTGGATTGAAGGGCAAGGAGCCCTGAAATCGCTGCAGTATGTAAAGCAGCAAAAATCCGGCCAGATTAAATAGCAAGAGGGAGACGGTGTAGGTCATCCAATGCTGTTCTTCTCGTTCGCTCGTGCCTGCGAGGCGGTAAAGCCCGCGCTCGACTGGAACCAGGATGGGTGAAAGGAAAGTCTGTTCACCACTGAAAACGCGTGTCATATAGCCGCCGAGCGGCTTGATGAGCAAAATGATGATCCCGCAGAAAACGAGGATCTGAATCCATCCATTGAGTGTCATGATTTTTTCCGAGGCCTGCTGCCGGTTACGCGGAATCGGTCGGAGACCGGCTTAGAACCGCTCCGGTCGTACAAGCGCATAAAGGAGATAGGCGGCTATGAAGACAGCAACCAAAGCGCCGGCGATGTATTCGATCAGCATGGCCAGCCTCAAAGTTTTTCGCAGATGCGCAAATAGCCAAACAAAAGGGCGAAGAAGCCGATACCGATTGCAAGTACGGCGAAATCCATAGTCATGCCTAATTGCCCGAAAGGGCTCCCTGTTTCATACAGGGACATTATGTTGCCGCACGGCATAGGGTTTCGAGAGCAGGCCAGGGGTCAAAAAATAAAAAACTCATATATGGAATGCAGCCGGGGAGGGCCTAGATTGCTCTGTTGCGGTGAAAGCTAGAGCGACGCTGCCGCGGCGGCCCGACCAGCCACTCGTCCGGAAAAGATGCAGCCGCCGAGAAATGTCCCTTCAAGGGCATTGTATCCATGGTAGCCGCCGCCGCCAAACCCGGCGGCTTCTCCTGCGGCATACAGGCCGGGCACCTTTTCGCCATCTGAATTGAGAACCTGGGCGTCCAAGTCAGTATGCAGCCCGCCAAGTGTCTTGCGCGTCAGAATGTGAAGTTTGACAGCAATGAGCGGGCCGTTGGCAGGTGCCAGCAGAGGGTGCAACGGAACGGCGCGCGTAAGACGATCACCGATATAGGCCCTGGCATTGTGGATCGCCATTATCTGGGCATCCTTGGTATAGCGATTGATTATCTCGCGATCCCGCGCTTCGATCTGATCGCGAATATGGTCAGGCTTGAGCAGCTTTTCCCCCGTCAAACTGTTCATCCGTGCAACGAGCTCGTCCAGCGTTCCCGCTGTAATGAAATCAGCTCCCTTGTCCAGAAAGGCCTTGACCGGCGGAGGTGGCGCTTTGCCGAGGCGGCTTTTAAGCAAAAGCTTCCAATCTTTGCCAGTGAGATCCGGGTTTTGCTCCGATCCGGACAGGGAGAATTCCTTGCGAATGATTTTCTCGGTCAGAATAAACCAGGAATAATCGTAGCCGGTCGAGAGAATATGCTTGAGGGTTCCAAGCGTGTCGAAACCCGGAAGATAGGGGGCGGGGAGACGATTCCCCTTGGCATCGAACCACATGGAAGACGGCCCCGGCAGGATGCGAATGCCATGGTTCGGCCAGATGGGGTTCCAGTTTCGTAGGCCTTCCGTGTAGTGCCACATACGATCAGCATTGATGACATGCCCGCCCGCAGCAACCGTAATATCAATGCCGCGCCCGTCGACATGAGCCGGAACGCCCAACACCATTTCTTTCGGAGGATTGCCGAGCCTGTCGCGTGGCCAAGCTCGCCGGACCTTTTCTGGATCACCACCTATGCCGCCGGATGTAACGATTACACAGTCAGCAAGATAGGAAAATTCGCCAATGGTATCGCGTGACGAAGACTGCCCGCGTTCCACGGTTGATGGCGCCAGCACTTCACCATAAACACCGCTGACCTGTCCACCGGTCGTTGCGATGCCGTTGACCCGATGGCGACATTTCAGGGTTATGAGCCCTTTGCTGATTGCTTTACGAAGTGAACGCTCGAAGGGCGCTACAACGGCAGGTCCGGTCCCCCAGGTTACGTGGAAACGCGGTACGGAATTGCCGTGACCATCTGCTTTCGCTCCACCGCGTTCTGCCCAGCCCACAACGGGAAACCAGCGCATCCCTAAGCTATAAAGCCAGGAACGCATTTCTCCGGCCGCAAACGCCAGATAAGATTCCGCCCAGCGCTTTGGCCAATGGTCTTCGGGGCGGTCGAATTGTGCCGAGCCGAACCAATCCTGCCGCGCGAGATCAATGTTGTCTTTGATGCCAAGGCGACGCTGTTCGGGACTGTCGACCATAAACAGTCCACCAAGGGACCAGAATGCCTGTCCGCCGATGGAGTTTTCGCCTTCCTGCTCCAGGAGAATGACTTTACGTCCGGCCGCAGCCAATTCGTGAGCAGCGACAAGCCCCGCTAGTCCTGCTCCAATGATAATAACATCAGCATCAGCCATCCCCGCTCCCTCTCTCCCAAAAGGCGCTTGATTAATGCATCGTGACCGAAGGGGCGGGGTGTTGCAAGCGGTGGCCGAGTATATTCAACCGAAGAAATAGGGCACGATCCAGTCGGCGATCAGCTTTAGAGAAAGGCAGAACAAGGTCAGCTGAACCAACAAGAAAAACGGGCCGTCCGGCATGATCCGGGTCAGTTTTGCGCCGACAAAGGTACCGACTATTGCGGCGGGAACCAACCAGAGACCGAGCGACGTGTCGAGATTTGAAAACTGCTGCAGCTGCCAGTAGGGAACGAGTTTAACGGCGTTGACGATGGCGAAAAGAATGGTCGAGGTACCGGCGAAGACCAGTTTCGGCAGGTGCTGCGGCAATACGTACATCTGAAACGGTGGAGCTCCGGAATGAGAGACAAAGCTCGTCAGTCCGGTAAGTACACCCCAGAATGCTCCACCCGACACGTCCGCCTTTCGGGCTTTCTTGCGATAACATGCGCCAAACCATGCGTTGAAGCAGAAAAGGATACCAACCAAGCCGACCAGCATCCCTATGAATGTGGGCGACAGGTGCGCGCTGAACATCCATCCGATACCGACACCGAGAATTGCCGCCGGGGTAAGGATCGCAAGATTGCGGGCGGAAAAGTGATGGCGATAAAGATACAGCCCAAACATATCGCTGATGACATAGATCGGGAGCAGAAGCGCAGCCGCGGTAACGGGTGATATGACCAATGCCATCAGGGGGACCGCCAGAGTGCCGACGGAAGGCAGGCCACCTTTCGAAAGTCCGACGAGAAATGCCGCAATGACTGCGATTGCGATGAAAAGGGGCGTATGTTCAATCATATGATGAGGCAGTCAGTTTGCGGAGCCGTGAAGAACAACACCGGTCGTGCGACCGGAGTTGTTGTGCTTTGATATCAGGCGTGAGCCCATTCCCAGTAAAGCGCACGCGCCCGTTTGGTTAGCGGTCCATAGTCCAGTTTGCGATCATCGAAACCGATAATCGGCACGACTTTGCTCATGTTGCCTGAGGAGAAGATTTCATCTGCCTGACGGAAATCTTCAATCTTCAAAACGGTTTCATGGACGGTAATGCCCGCGGCACGCAACAGATTGATTACGCGCTGGCGAGTAATGCCATTGAGGAATGTGCCATTGGGAGCAGGTGTGAACACCTCGCCGCCACGGACCATGAAAACGTTCGAAGTTGCAGTTTCTGCGACATTGCCAAGAACGTCGGTTACCAGAGCATTGTGAAAGCCTTTTGCCTTTGCCTCACGCAGCATGCGCGCGTTGTTTGGATAAAGGCAGGCGGCTTTGGCATTGACCGGCATGACTTCCAGATATGGCCGGCGGAACGATGTCGTGGTGATGGTAAAACCCTTCGGCTCGACCATGGGGATTGCTTCGAGGCAGAGTGCAAAATCCGTTGACGAGGCAAGTGGCGCAACCGTGCTGGCATCACCTTCTTCGGCCCAGTACATAGGGCGAATATAGACGTCCGTCCCCGGCGCGAATTTCTTCAGGCCTTCGCGCGCCAATGTTTCGATATCCTTGGTAGAAAGTGTGGGCTCCAATCCCAAAGCACGGGCTGAATCATTGGCCCGTGCACAATGACGGTCGAGATCCGGAGTGACACCTTCAAACAGGCGTGCACCATCAAATACCAGCGAACCGAGCCACGTCGCCTGCGAAGCTGCACCGAGAATTCGTACGTCTCCTTCGCGCCATTCGCCTTTGTAATAGGTCCACATCGCCCGCTTATCGGTCATTTTCCTAGTCCTTTGACAATATTCTTCTCATGCCTCCGCCCGCGTCAGAACGCCTTCAAACACAGATCGTTATCGGAAAATGCTCGGAGCGTTTCGATATGTTGAGACGGATCAATGTCCTAGGCACGTCTATTGGAATGCTGGTTGTCGATCCGGTGCGGGCTGCGTGTATGGTAGGAGGAGGCAACGCCGGAAACAAGCACGAACTTGGTCACAATTCGCTTTCATGATTGTTCCATCTTGTCTTCAACGAGTGCTGGAGTTGGCTCCGACGTAACGACAGCCGGAGGACCCTCCACACCGCGTTGTCTTTCGCGAATGAAAGTGAAGAGACCCGAAATGGTAATGAGAACAATGCCGATCATCATGGGAAGATCGATATGGTCGTGAAAGACAAAATATCCAAAAAGGATCGCCCAGATCATCTGACTATATTGCGGGGAGGCGATGGCACTCGCAGGCGCGCGCTGGGCTGCGAGCATCAACAGGATATTGGCAAGCGCGGCCAGGAGGCCGTAGCCTGCTAGATAGATCCATTGCTCTGTATTGGGCGCCTCATAAGACGGGGCCATCAGAACCCCGCAAATGATAATGGGGCCGATCAACCCGCTGGTATAAAGTGATATGCGCTTCTCATGCTTGCCCATGACGCGGAAGATGATGATGCTCATCGCTCCGCCCATACCAGCAGCAAGCGCCCCGAGATGGCCGATGGAGAGTTCCCGGAAACCGGGCCGGAGCACGATCAGAACACCGACGAAGCCGATCAGAACCGCCGACCATCGCCTCCAGCCGACCTGCTCCTTCAAAAAAAATACTGAAAGTATCGTCACGTAGGCGGGCAGGAGGAAAATGAGCGCGAAAGCTTCTGCCATGGAAAGATGTGTAAATGCGGTAACGCTGCCTATCGTTCCCATCGCGGCGGTTACGGTCCGCAATAACCACATCTGGATGTTGGTTGTGCGAAACATATCGAGCCAGACGTCATCTGCTTTCTTTGTAAAGGGAATAGCCAGGAGACCCAGTACAGCGCCAAAAAACGCGACCTCGTACGGGGATAGCGTGCCGTCGAGAAACTTGACGCAGGCGTCGCTGACAGCGAATGCCGCATAGGACGCAAACGCGAGAAAAATACCATACAACATGACGATGTCCGAAAGAAACGGGGAGAGGGGTTCGTTCCTGTCGCTCCCCTTAATCGATTAGAAGCCTATTGGCAAAAGACATTTCTGAAATTCTGTGTTTTAAGTTTATAAGCAGGCCATTGCTTGAAGAAGAAGTAAATTCGACCTTTTCAAGCTTTGGAGCTCAAGCAAAAACGCATGCCTCATTTGCAATCATATCCGTGGTGGAAATTTAGGCAAACGCCTATTTACTCGTCATCCAAACGAGGAGAAAGCAAATGAACATTCGTCAGAAAGTACAGCAGTTCGTATCCCGCCGCCGCGCTATCCGTGAGCTCGGAGCAATGGACGACCATCTTCTTGCCGACATCGGTGTTTCGCGTTCGCAGATCCAGAGCGCCGTTTTCGGTAAGTAATAACTTATGGCGTGTCTCCCGAAAGATCGCACTGTAAGTGAAAATCGAATAAAATAACAAAGCGTCGGTCTCCAGTCCCGGCGCTTTTGTTTTATGTATTGCTCATTTAAATATTTCCTTTGTCCCAGGCGTTTGAAACAGGTTCATATAGTTCGTTGGCACGCTGTAACCGCTTGAATCCGGGCTTGTTCATTCTTCTCTCACATAGTGCTAATGAGACATAATCCGTACCATTTTGGGACAGATTGCAATTGCGCCAACCCCAATTTTCGGTCAGCTTGTACTAGCGGGGGCAAGCGATGAAGATACGGCCTTTCCGTTGTAGCTGCGGTTGAATGCCGGTCTTCATCGCTTCTATTTCATAGCAAGGTTCTATTGCCGGTGCATATTGTCACGCCAAGTTATTGCCATTAAGTATTTGGAATGCAGGAGTGCACATAAATCTACCTCTTGCATCATCGGGCGGTCTCAGGCTTATCTGACCGCCCGATGATGTAGAGGAAGACTCAATATGGACATTGTCTGGCGCGGAATTCTGATCGGGATCGGCGCAACCATAGTAATGGATTTGTGGGCGCTTTTGCTGGCTGCAATGCCCGGACAGTTGCGCCCAAACTGGGGGCTGGTAGGCCGTTGGTTTTGGCATCTTCGCCGTGGACGGATTTTCCACGATGATATTTCCAGTTCTGCACCTTATAAGCATGAAGTAGCCCTTGGCTGGATCGGGCATTACGCAGTCGGCATTCTTTATGGTGTCATCTTTGCTATTTATGGTGGGGCGGAATGGTTCTCTGATCCAGTATTTTTGCCGGTTTGGATTTTCGGCATACTGACCGTATCGGCTGGATGGTTTTTATTGCAGCCGGGTCTGGGAATCGGTTGGGCGGCGTCCAAACTGCCAAATGCGCGCAATGTGCGGTTGCTCAATCTTATCGCGCATACATTTTTTGCTCTCGGCATGTATGGAACGGCTTTGCTCCTGCAAAGCTCATTCCAAACAGTCGGTTAGAACTTATCAAGCCGCTCTCGCAAATTATCTTTTTTGAATCTGTTTCAAATATTTCCCGCAAATGAGTGACTGGCGCGCGGTGAAATCTCAGTCCACACTAAATCATGTCAACAAACTGGCATTCACACGGCAGAACTGTGCTTTTGTCCGCGATGGGTGTATGGGGAACATGTCCGCCTGCAAATCTGCAGCGGCAACTAACATTATGGCAATCGCATAGGTTGCCTCAGCTCGACACATTTGCGAGGCGCAAAATGTTGCGCGTCGTAATTTGTCGCGAATTGAGGCGCTGAATTGACGGGCGCTTTGCCTTGGAGGGACGATGCTCGAAAAGCTGTTCAAATTGCAGGAACACGGCACTACGGCGAGAACGGAAATTATTGCCGGCGTGACGACCTTCCTGA
>Ga0182748_1000524_pt1 | contig 41303 bp, 37 predicted proteins | sample eDN3rd37CKraftOP_FD_128877 | JGI IMG/M metagenome (GOLD analysis project Ga0182748, IMG submission 128877) | Enriched Organic Plus compost microbial communities from Emeryville, California, USA - eDNA 3rd pass 37_C Kraft OP (version 2) (version 2) ... | reverse complement strand
GTCCGTCTACGACCGCCCCGACACGCCCGTGCCGATCTACATCGCCGCGGGCGGCCCGGTCATGGCGCGGTACGCGGGTCGCGCCGGAGACGGGTTCATCTGCACCTCCGGGAAGGGCTGGGATCTCTACCGCGAGCGCCTGCTGCCCGCCGTCGAGGAGGGTGCCGCGAAGGCCGGCCGCAGCGCGGAAGCCATCGACCGCATGATCGAGATCAAGGTCTCCTATGCGCGCACCGAGGAGCAGGCACGCGAGAACCCGCGCTTCTGGGCGCCGCTCTCGCTGACCGCCGAGCAGAAGCACTCCATCACCGATCCCGTCGAGATGGAGCGTGCGGCCGACGGCCTGCCCCTCGACGTCGTCACGAAGAGGTGGATCGTCGGCGCCGACCCGGACGCCGTCGCGGCAGCGATCCGCGAGTACGTCGACGCCGGCTTCACGCACCTCGTGCTGCACGCGCCCGGCCACGATCAGCGCGAGTTCCTCCGGCTGTTCCAGCAGGACCTGGAGCCGCGCCTGCGCGCCTGAGCGGGGCACATGAGGAGGCCCCCGCATCCGAGGGATGCGGGGGCCTCCTCATGTCTCCGGCACCGGCGACCGCCAGGAGGGACGACCGTCAGGCCGACCGATCCCAGAGCACTTCGCAGCCGGCATCCGTCAGCGCGCGCTCGAGCTCGTCCTCGCGGCCCTCGATCTCCGGCCACGGGCGGACGAGAGCGATCGCGTACTCGTGCCCGTACAGCGTGACGAACTCGATGGCGTCGTCGGCGCGCACGCGCTCCTCCCCCACGCGGGGCAGGAGCGTGCACTTGCGGCGCAGCGGGGCGTGACCCGCCGCGACGAGCGCCGCGTCCACGTCCACCTTGCGGTCCGGGAACGCGTCGCCGAGCACGAGGATGCCGACGCGGACGGACGCCGCGGGACGGTAGAGGTCCCGCAGCGCCGCCGCGACATCGACCGCTGCGGTCACACGTACGCTTCCGCGCGGAACTTCTTCGAGTTCAGCGGGCCCTCGGCCACGCCGGACATCATCTGCGCCCATTCCTTGACGTGCGGCTGCACGCGGTGGGCCTCGTAGGAGTCCGCCGAGTCCCAGTGCTCGAGCAGGTGCAGCGTCTGGGGGTCCTCCGCGTTCCACGTGAGGTCGTAGCCGAGGTACCCGTCCTCGGCGCGGATGGCCTCGAGGAACGCGGGGATGCGGGCCTGGACGCCGGCGACCTCCTCCGCCTTGAGCCGGATGGATCCGTAGATGACGATCATGTCTGTTCTCCTTGTTTCTTCGGGTGAGCGGTCAGCCGGCGAGCGGCTCGAGACGGCGGAAGCGGGAGCCGTGGAAGACGAGCGGCTCGACCTGCTCGTCGCGGAAGAGGCCCTGGATCTCCAGCATCGCGACGCTGTGGTCGCCGGCCTCGACCTCCTTCCACACGGTGCACTCCAGCCACACCGGGGCGCCTTCCACGAACACGGCGTCCGAGCTCGCGTGGTGCGACTCGATGCCGGCGAACCGCTGCTCGGGCGGGCCGGAGGCGAGCTGCCGGCAGATGGCGTCCTGATCCGCGCCGAGCACCGAGACGCCCAGCACGGGCGCCTCGCGCAGCCGCGCCCATGTGCGCGACGTGTTCTGCGCGGCGAACAGCACGAGCGGCGGCTCGAGCGACACCCCCACGGTGAACGAGGACGCCACGAGGACCTCGCTCATGCCGTCGATGTGCGCGGCGATCGCCGCGACACCGGAGGGATACCCCGCGAATGTGGTCCGCAGGTTGTCGGGTCCGGGCGTGAGCCGGGTGTATCCGCTGAGGCTCATGACTGTTCTCCTTCCTGTCCGACCGCCTCGACGCGCATGCGCAGCGCCTCCGGCGGGTCGGGACACATCATCACCGGCTCGGTGGCGAGCCAGTCGTCCAGTTCCGGCGACTCCCGCCGGGCCTCCAGCACCGGGGCGATCGATGCGACGGCGAAATAGCAGAAGCCGCCGTTCGCGCTGTCGATGCGGATGCCGTCGGGGCCGACCTCGAACGCGTCGCCGATGCGATGGCCGCACGCCGAGTAGTTCATGGCGTCGACCGTGCAGCGCAGGGTGCGGGTCATGCGACGTCCTCCCGGGGCAGCGCCTCGACCTTCATCACGAGGTTCTCCTTCGCGTCGGGGCCGCAGATGAACGGCTTGCGCACGAACCACGAGTCCGCGGGAAGGTCGCCCTGGCGCATCGCGATGACGGGCGCGACCGCGGCGAGCGCACTCGGCGAGATGGTCTTGCCCTCGGGGATCACGAGCCGACTGCCGTGCACCTCGAACCAGTCCCCCACGTGCATGCCGCGCGGCTCGTCCACGCGGACGACCGTGCACCGCACGCGGGGGCTTCCCGGCGAGACGGGGGGGACAGGTGAGGCGTCCGTCATCACCAGCGCCCGTCCGGCAGTCCGTGCGACGGGCGGTCCGGGACCGTCCAGCCGCCCGAGGGGTCGGTCAGCGCGGCGTGCGCGAGCGCGACGAGGTGCTTCTTGCGCGTGCCGGCGTGGGCCAGCGCGCTCATCGCGTCGCGGATCACGCGCTGGATCGGGTTGCGGTCGCGGATGTAGTGCGCGGATGCGATCTCGATGCACTGGGTGAGGACGCGCTGCAGCGCGCCGGCAGACGCGGTGTTCGCGGCCGTCATCCGGGCGCGCTCGAGGGGCGTGAGCCCGCGCCCGGGCGTGAAGATGATCTCGTCCGTCATGCGGGCGGTCTCGCGCGCTCCGGCGTAGGCGTAGTCGACCTCGGCCATCATCTCGCCCAGCGCCTGCTTCGTCGTGCTGTCGGCACGGGCCCCGCCGCGCACGAGGATGGTCTCGCCGGTCAGCTGGACGAGGTGGCGGGCGATGCCCAGCACGACGCCGCCGAGGGCGAAGTGCGCGAGGGTCACCGACTTGTTGAGCGGGTCGGCGTCGGCGGTGTCCGGCGCCAGACGGTCGAAGGTGTAGCGCTCGGGCACGAAGGTCGGGGTGTCGATGCGGTACGACGTGCTCCCGGTGCCGCGCACCCCCAGCGTCTGCCAGTTGTGCTCGATGATGAGCGCCTCCTGCGGGAGCCAGAAGCCCAGCACCCGCTGCACCCCCTGGTCGTCGAGGACCGGCTCACCGTCGTCGAACACCTCACCGCCGCCGACGATGTAATCGGCCGTGTAGCTGCCGCTCCCCCAGTCCCACTGGCCGGACACGAGGTAGCCGCCCTCGACCCGGTCCGCACGGCCGCGCGGGTGGAAGGAGCCGCTCGTGGGGTGGTCGCGCGTGGGGTACAGCTCGGCGTAGGCCTCGTCGCCCAGACGCGTCGCGTAGATGCCGCCGGCGTTGAGCACGCCGATGTTCCACCCGGCGGAGGCGTCGACGGCGGCGACGGTCGCCGTCACCTCGAGCTGGTCGGCGAGGGTCATCTCCAGTCCGCCCCGCCGCGCCGGGAAGGCCATCTCGAAGACTCCGGCCGCACGCATGGCGGCCTCGGCACGCGGAGTGAGCCGCGCGCCCGCCTCGATGCCGTCGGCCTCCTCGGCGACGAGCGGCAGGAGGGCCTCCGCGTTCCGGCGGACCGCCTCCGCCGAGGTGGGCGGCAGGAGCTCGATGTCCGTGTCGAGAGTGGTGCTCGTCATGAGCGCGTCCCTTCGTTCTGTGTGGTGCTGAGGCGTCACCGGAGGCTCTCGCCCCCGGTGACCCAGATGGTCTGTCCGGTGATCGCCGATGCCTGCGGGACCAGGCACGACAGGACGGCCTGGGCGACCTCCTGCGGGGTGGGGAAGCGGCGCAGCGCGAGGCGTCCGCGCAGCTCCTCCGCCAGGCGCGCCCACTCCGGCGTGAGCTCGGGCTCCGGCTCGGACGGATCGACGATGCGGCCGGGCGCGACGATGTTCGCCGTGATGCCGGCCGGCCCCTCCTCCCACGCGACGTAGCGGGTGAGCGCATCGGCCGCGGCCTTGGCGGCGCCGTACGCCCCCTTGCCGTCGGCCGGGCGTGCGGCGAGGGCGCCGGAGATGTAGACGATGCGACCGTCACCGCGCTCGCGCATGTCCGGGAGGACGAGCTGCAGGAGACGGGCGTGCAGCAGCACCGAATCCAGGTGCTCCCGCAGCACCTCCTCGGCCATGTCCGCGACGCGCGCGGTGGCGCGGGTGGTGTGCAGCGTGTTGACGAACGCATCGGCGCCGCCGGCCGCGGCGAGCGCGTCGGCGAGCAGCCGGTGGCCCTCGTCCGTGGTCAGGTCGGCGCGCACGGTCACGGCACCGGCGTCGCGCAGCGCCGCGGCCCCCACCTCGTCCGCGCGGTACTGCGCGAGCACGCGCCCACCCTCCGCCCGCACCGCCGCCGTGACGGCGCGACCCACCGTCCCGGTCGCTCCGGTGACGACGACGAGGCGTCCGGCGAGCGCGTCGCTCATCGCAGCACCGCGCTGAGGAAGGCCTTCGTGCGGTCGTTCGTCGGGGTGTCGAGGACCTGCGACGCCGTTCCCACCTCGACGATCCGCCCGGAGTCCATGAACACGACGCGGTCGGCGACCTCGCGGGCGAAGCCCATCTCGTGGGTCACGACCAGCAGGGTCATCCCCGCGGTCTCGGCCACGTCCTTCATGACCGCGAGCACCTCGCCGACGAGCTCCGGGTCCAGCGCGCTGGTCGGCTCGTCGAACAGCATGACCTTGGGATCCATCGCCATGGCGCGGGCGATCGCCACGCGCTGCTGCTGGCCGCCGCTGAGCTGGGCGGGGTACGAGTTGAACTTGCCCTCCAGCCCCACGCGGGTGAGCAGGCTCTTGCCGCGCGCGATCGCGTCCGCCTTCGCGACGCCCTTGACCTTGACGGCCGCGAAGGTGACGTTCTCGAGCGCCGTCATGTGCTGGAACAGGTTGAACTGCTGGAACACCATGCCCGTCACGAGCCGCTGCTGGGCGGCCTCGCGCTCGCGCAGCTCGTAGAGCTTGCCGCGGTGCGCCCGGTAGCCGAGCAGATCGCCGTCGACGCGGATGCTGCCGCGGGTGATCTTCTCGAGGTGGTTGACGCAGCGCAGCAGCGTGCTCTTGCCGGACCCGGAGGGGCCGATCAGGCACACCGTCTCCCCGGCCTGGACCTCCAGGTTGATGTCGAAGAGCACCTGGGTGTCGCCGAAGAACTTGTCGACCTCGCGGATCGAGACCATCGCAGTCGTGGACATGGGCTTTTCCGTTCCCTCGTTCGCCGTCGCGTTCTGGATCGCGCTCATTTCTCGGCCAGCCGACGCTCGACGAAGTACTGGCCGATCGAGAGGACGCTGATCACGATCAGGTACCAGATGGTCGCGACGATGAGCATCTCGATGGTGCGGTAGTTCAGACCGGAGATGCCGAGCGCCATCGTGAGCAGGTCGCCGCCGGCGATGACCGACACGATGGCCGTGGCCTTGAGCATGCCGATCAGCTCGTTGCCCATCGGCGGGATGAGCACGCGCAGAGCCTGCGGCATGATGATGTACCGCAGCGTCATGGAGGGTGTCGCCCCGAGCGCCTTGGCCGCCTCATGCTGCCCCCGGCCGACCGACAGGAGTCCGGCGCGGACGATCTCCGCCATGTAGCCGGATCCGGCCAGCGACAGGCCGATGATGGCCGCGATGAACGGCGTCATGACGTCTTTCGACGGCACCGAGAAGAACACGATGTCGGTGAAGGGGATGCCGAGCGTGAACTCCTTGAAGAACAGGCCGAGGTTTCCGACGAAGATCAGCAGGACGATGAGCGGGATGCCGCGGAAGATGTAGACGTATCCGGCGGCGAACCCGCTGACGATCCGGCTCTCGCTGATGCGCATGACCGCGATGACCACGGCGAGGATGATCGCGAAGATCATCGAGTAGAACGTCAGCTGCAGCGTTCCCCACAGTCCGTTGAGGATCGCGGGGCTGAAGAGGTACTTGCCGACCACCGACCAGTCGATGTGCGGGTTGGTGGCGAAGCTCGTCACCACGACGACGAGGATCACCACGACGAAGGCGGCGAGGGTGAGTCGCCCCCAGTGCCGGACGGGGACGATCTCCATCCCCTCGTGGTGAACGGTCTTGTTCACTCCTGTGATCGAGCGCAGGCTCATGCGTTCTTCTCCTCGAGCAGAATGCGGCCCACGTCCACCCAGCGCGCGCGCCACGTGGACGCATGTGCCGTGAGGCCGACGAGGTCGCGGAGGATCCCCTCCATGGGGAAGGACTGGTAGATGAGTCGGGAGCCGACGAGCTCCGCGCACACGTCGACGACGCGGCGGGCGAGGTCGGTGGCGATCGTCGCGTCCCCGCGCGCCATGACGGCGGGGCTGGGCAGCTGACCCTCGGCGAAGATCACCTCGTCGATGCCGCGGACGCCCGCGTACACGACCGCGCGGATGGCGCGGACCAGCGACTCCGCCTCGCCGAGCAGGCCGAGCTGGCGCTCCCCCACGCTCGGGCGGGCGGCGAGCGACTCCACCGCCAGGTCGACGGCGTGCTGGCTGAGGCCGACGGCGATGCCGGCCATGCTGTAGAACGGCAGATCGACGAGCTTGTTGAGGGGCTCGGCGTTCGGGTCGGGCTCGAAGTAGCGGTCGAACGTGTGGGATGCCGGGACGAAGCGGTCCGTCACGCGGTAGCCCGAGCTTCCCGAGGCCTTGAGGCCGATGACGTGCCAGTCGTCGAGGATCTCCACCTCGTCCGTGCGCAGCCACACCCCCAGGACGAGCTGGCTGCCGTCCTCCTTGAGGATCGGCTCGCCGTCCGCGAACGCGAGGCAGCCGCCGAGGACATACTCGGCGGAGTGGATGCCGCTGCCGAAGCTCCACGTGCCGGTCACCCGGTAGCCGCCGTCGACCACGTCGGCCCGCCCGCGCGGGTGGAAGGATCCCGCGGTGGGGCGGTCCATGTCGGGGTAGAGCTCCGCGTACGCCTCGTCGCTCAGGCGCCCCGCGTAGAAGCCGGTCGCGGCGAGGATCGCGGCGTTCCACGCCGAGCCGCCGTCCACGCGGGCCACCATCTCGACCATCCGGGTCTGCTGCTCGAGCGACATCTCGGGTCCGCCGCGGTGCGCCGCGAAGCCGGCCTGGTAGGCGCCGGTGGCGCGCAGCGCGCGGTCGGCCCGGGGCGAGAGATGCCCGAGACGTGCGCTCTCCGCCGCCTCCTCGGCGATGATGGGAAGCACCGCCTCGATGTTGCGCAGGATCGCGTCGCCGTCACGTGGCTCCTCGAGCGACGGCAGGTCGGTATCGGGAGCGGTGGTGAGACTCATGAGTGTTCCTTCCTGAGGACCGGGAGCACGTGCTTCCCGAGCAGTCCGATGGCTTGCATGGGATCGGCGCCCAGAGGGTTGCCGAACGAGATGTGACGCGCACCCTGCTCGATGAGTTCGAGGCAGCGGTCGGTCACCTCGTTCGCGTCCCCGGCGATGCCCATGAGGAGCATGTCGTCGTCGACCATGGCGATGGCGCCCTCGAGGTCGCCGTCGGTCACCTTCGCCTGGACCGCCGCGAAGTGCTCGGGGTCGTACCCCGCCCCCTCGAGCGCGTCGGTGGAGAACGAGCCCGAGTAGCGCGCGATCGCGCTGGCCAGGAGGCGTCGCGCGACGGAGCGGTCCTCGTCGATCGAGACCCAGAGCCCGCAGCCGAGGTCGAACGGGCGCTCACCGCCGGATCCGCGCTCGATCTGCTCCTTGACCCAGTGGAAGCGGGTCGGCGGCAGGCACAGGGCGATGACGCCGTCCGCCTCGCGACCGGCCAGCTGGAGGAGCTTGGGCCCCATCACGCCGAGGTAGATCGGCGTCGGCAGGGTCGCGCCGTCCTTGAGCTTCGCAGCCGGATGCCAGCCCTCGCCGCTGCCGGGGACATCCGCGGGTGAGCCGCCCTCGAGGAGGGCGCGCACGGCCCGAAGGCCCCGCCGCGTGCGCTCGACGGGCGAGAGGGGCCGGATCCCCGCCCACGGGAGGAAGACCTCCGACCCCGCGCCGAGCCCCAGGATGAAGCGACCGCCGGAGAAGTCCTGCAGCGCCGCGGCGATGCCGGCCACCTCGGCCGGATGCATGCTCACCGGGTTGAGCACGCTCGAGCCGACATGGATGGTGCTCGTCGCGTCGAGGGCGAGGGTCATGGGGATGACGCCGGAGCGGCGGAAGAGATCGTTGCCCGTCCAGATCTGGTCGAAGCCGCCCTCTTCGGCGAGGATCGCCGCGGCGCGGAAGTTCTCCGCGCCGACGCCGCTCCCCCAGCGGACGCTGAAGCGGAGGGGCGTCACGGTCGACATCAGCCCTGCGCCATCTCGCCGGCCGGCGTGCCGGTCAGCGGGTTGATGACGATCTCGTCGATCGTGAAGTCATCGGTGCCGAGCTCGACGCCGTCGTAGGCCGCGGCATACGCGCCGTTCTCGACGAGGAGCCGCATCGCGCCCGCGAGTGCCTCGGTGAGGCCGGGGTTGTCCTTGGACACCGCGATGCCGCTGTACTCGGTCGGCACCTCGTCTGTCGGGAGAGCGAATCCGTCGAACGCGTCGTCCTGGGTCGAGACGACATCGGCGATGTTGGGGTAGGTGTCGATCCACGCGTCGACGGTGCCGCCGCGCAGCGCCTGGATGGCCGCGGACGCGCCCTGGTACTCGTTCATCGTGATGGCGGGCTTGCCGGCGCCGACGCAGTCGCTCTCGTTGATCGCGGCGATCCGCTTCGACTGGTTGGAGCCGATCGGGACGGCGATGGTGAGGTCGCACAGATCCGCGAGACGCGAGATCTTCTTCGGGTTGCCGTCGGCGACGAGCAGGCCGTAGCTGCGCTTCTGGAAGGGGACGAGGTCGACGACGCTCTGCTCGCGCTCCTCGGTGACGCTCACCTGACCGAACAGGACGTCGACGCTGCCGGACTGCAGTCCGGGCAGCTGGGCAGGCCACGCGAGGTTCTGCCACTCGACGTCCACGCCCAGGACCTCTCCGAGCTTCGCCGCGAGCTCGGGCGCGATGCCAGCGGGCTTGGTCGGGTCGGCCTCGTCGACGGAGAGGATCGGCGGCGTCTCCCACAGGCCGCCGAACGAGAGGACTCCGGCGTCCTGGATCGCTTCGGGGAGCAGGTCGTGCAGCTCCTGGCTGAACAGGGCTTCGCCCCCCGGGGCGTCCGGCTGCCCGCCGTCGGACGACGCGCAGCCGGTCGCGACGAGGGCGAGAGCTGCGACGCCGGCCAGCGTCAGCGTCGTGCGGCGCGCGCGGGCGCCGTTCCAGAAGCGAGTGAGCACGCTTTCCTCCTTGTAGCCCGAATCCGTTCGGGTATGCCGGATCCGCTACCCTCAGTGGTAGTCGTCCGCGGTTTCGTCGTTGAGTCGCGAATATTTCGCAAATATAACGTACGTCAAATCTGTGGAATATATGAAAGGTGTGACGTGACGTGAGGATGCGGGGCGGCCCGCGTCGCCGCGTCGCGCACGACGCAGGCCGCCCCCGGCATCAGCCGGCCATCTCGCCGGCGGGCGTTCCGGTCAGGGGGTTCGCGACGACCTCGGTCAGCGCCATGTCCTCGGTCTTCACGTCGAAGCTCTCGTAGACCTTGGCGTAGTCGCCGTTCTCGATGATGAGGCGCATGGCGCCCACGAGTGCCTCGGTGAGGCCCGGGTTGTCCTTCGCGACCGCGATCCCGGTGTACTCGACGGCGATCTCGTCGGTGGGCAGCTCGATGCCGTCGAACGCGGCATCCTCGGACGTCGCCATGCTGATGATGTTCGGGCTCGCGTCGAGCCAACCGTCGACCGTGCCCGCGCGCAGCGCCTGGATGGCGGCCGCGGCGCCCTGGTACTCGTTCATCTTGATCGCGGACTCACCCTTGGCCACGCACTCTGCATCGCTGATGGCCGTCACCCGCTCGGCCTGCTTCGACCCGATCGGGACGCCGATCGTCAGACCGCACATGTCCGCGAGGCGCTCGGCTCCCGCGGGGTTTCCGTCGGGGACGAGCATGCCGTAGGTGCGCTTCTGGAACGGGATCAGGTCGACGACGCTCTGCTCGCGCTCCTCGGTGATGCTCACCTGACCGAACAGGACGTCGACGCTGCCGGACTGCAGACCGGGCAGCTGGGCCGGCCACGCGAGATTCTGCCACTCGACGTCCACGCCCAGGATCTCGCCGAACAGCGCGGCGAGGTCGGGCGTGATGCCGGCGGGCTTGGTCGGGTCGGCCTCGTCGATCGAGATCGTGGGCGGCGTCTCCCAGAGCGCGCCGAAGGAGATCGTGCCCGACTTCTGGATGCCCTCCGGGAGCAGGTCGTGCAGGCCCTGGTCGAACAGGCCGTCACCCGCTGGGGCGTCCGTCTTGCCGGCATCCGACGACGACGCACAGCCGGTCGCGACCAGCGTCAGTGCGGCGACGCCGGCGACCCCGAGCATCACCCGGCGCGCACGGGCACCGTTCCAAAAGCGAGCAATCACGCCATTACCTCCTTGTAGTCCCCGATCACCGTTCGAGGATCCGTCCACGGACGTGGGATCCGTACCGTCATTGGTACTCACTCGGTGTTTCGGTGGCGATTCGCAAATATTTCGCAGATATAACGTACGTCAGATCTGTGGAATGTGTAAAGCATCACCCGCGCACCGTTCCTGTCCGGCGCGACACGCGGAACGGCCGCCCCGCCGAAGCGGAGCGGCCGTCGTACGGGTGCGGACGTCAGCCGAAGGCGCGACGCAGCTCGGGGAGCACCCGGCTGCCGAGGAGTTGGATCGCCTCACGCTTGTCGCGCGCGAGCGGGGTGCCGAAGGAGAGGTGACGCACCCCCGACTCGAGCAGCCGACCGCATTGGTCGACGATCTCGGTCGGGCCGCCGACGACGCCCAGCGTCATCATGCTCGGCGTGACGGCGGCGATCGCGTCGTCGAGACGGTCGGCGTCGACGAGCGACTGGACGTGCGCGAACTCTTCGGGATCGAGTCCGCTCGCCAGCAGCGCGTCTGTGGACAGGGCGCCGCTCGTGATCGCGATGTGGTGGCGGAGCATCGCGCGCGCCTCGTCCGGCTCGCTGCTCACCCCGCACCACAGGCCCGCGACGACGTCGATCTCGGACATGTCCCGGCCGGCCTTGTCCGCCCCGGTCTTGACGTGCTTCATGACCTCGAAGACATACGACGGGGGAAGGCTCAGGGAGAGCACGCCGTCCGCCCGGCGTCCGGCGAGCTCGAGCATCTTCGGCCCCATGGCGCCGATGTAGATCGGCACCTCGTGCGGGTGCTCGAGCCGCGCCACGGGACTCCACGGACCGCCGGCGTCCGTGAGCCGGCTGAGATCCTCGCCGCGCGTGAGGGCGCGGATGGCTGCGAGCGCCTCGCGCGTGCGGGGAACGGGGCGGTCGAACGGGATGCTCGCGCGACGGAAGAGCACCTCCGATCCCGCGCCGAGCCCCAGCACGAAGCGCCCGCCGGAGAGCGTCTGCAGAGCAGAGGCGTACTGGGCGATCTGGCCCGCGTGGATCGTCACCGGCTCGAGCACCCCGGAGCCGACGGTGAGGCGCTCGGTGGCCATGAGCATGACGGTCAGCGAGACGAGCCCTCCTGCCTCGAGGAAGTCGTTGCCCGCCCACACCATGTCGAAGCCGGCGTCCTCGACCTGGCGCGCCAGATCGGTGAGGCCGTCCTTCCCGAGCTTCTCCACGGTTCCCAGGCCGCGGATGCTGAAGATGGGACCCTGGTCCGCCATGACTTCTCCTCTCCCGGGTGGCCCGGGTTGTCTGTGACCGATCGTTGACGATCGTTTCATTAGGGTTATATTTACACAACTGGTGACCGGGCCATCACGTGACCGTGTCCGCGCCGCCGCGCATGCCCGGCGGACCGCGAAATCGCCCTAGTCGGTCGCGGGCGCCGTGTGCCAGACTGAGGCCGAATCGCCCCCAGAAGGAGGATCGTGGTCACCGCGCTCGACGACATCGACGCCCGCCCAGGCAGCACCACCTCGCTCCTGCGCACGATCATCGGCCTCTACCTGCGGCGGCTGGACGGCTGGATCGCGATCGCCGATCTGGTGAGTCTCATGGAGGATCTCGGCTCCCCCGCGGCGCGCACGCGCACGGGGGTGGTGCGCCTCAAGAAGAAGGGACTGCTCGAGCCCGACAGAGAGGGGACGATCGGCTATCGGCTGCACCCCGACGCCGAGCACATGCTCGCCCGGGGCGACCGCCGCATCTTCAGCGTGCGGCAGATGCACGGCGACGATCCCTGGTGCCTCGTCTCCTTCTCGATCCCCGAGAGCCAGCGGAATCTGCGCCATCAGCTCCGCCGCCGCCTGCAGTGGATCGGCGCGGGGACCGTGTCGCCGGCGCTCTGGATCTGCCCCGACTACCTCAGCGAGGAGGTCGAGGAGATCCTCGAGGACCTGGGCGTGCGCGAGCAGGCGGTGCTCTTCCGCAGCGACGAGCCCCGCGTGTCCGGTCCCCTCCCGGACGCCGTGCGCGAATGGTGGGACCTCGACGCCCTGCGCGCGGAGCACGAGGAGTTCCTGACCACCCTCGACCGCCTCTCCGCAGCGACGCCCAAGACCGATCGCGACGCGTTCGCGGCGTACGTCGAGCTCATCGACGCGTGGCGCATCCTGCCGTACATCGATCCCGGGCTGCCTGCCCACCTGTTGCCGGCCGACTGGCCGGGACAGCGCTCCATCGACGGCTTCCTCGCGCTCTCGGCGCGGCTCCAGGGCCGCGCGTGGGCGCACGTCGAGGCGACCACGGGCGAGAGCCGTCAGGCCGCCTGAATATTGCATTGTTGCGCCGGTCGTTGCGTTTCTGAAATAGTTTGTCCATGCCAGGACAGTCCGCGACAGCCGCGGCCGGAGCCGAGACGACGCTCCCGCTCGCAGCCCTCACCGCCCTGCTGACGGAGCGCTACCGCCCCGAAGGGGTGCGCGACCGGATTGTCGTCCCCCATCTCGCGGATCCGGCCCTCAACGAGCTCGTCGCAGGCCTCGTGCTCGGCTTCACCCGGCGACCCGGCCGGCACAACCGGTACATGCCGGTGCCCGGCGAGCACAGCGTGCGGACGGCGGACTTCACCGACTTCCTCGACTGGTACGGACACGAGTACCAGATCGCCGTCGTGCGGGTGGCCGATGTGCGCACCGGAGCTCTGCTGGATGTCCCCGCGATCGCCGCGCACGCCCGCGCCGAGGGCGTCTCCTGCGTGTGGGACTGGACGGGCGCCGTCGACTGGGTGGATCCCTCCGTGCTCGCCGCGGTGGGCGAGGATCCTGTGTTCTGGTCGACCCACACCTCTCTCCTCGACGGGACGCGGCACCCCGCCGGCGTCGCCGGGTCGAGCCCACTCCCCGTACCCGCGGCCCCCCTCGCGGCGCCCGCGGAGCGCCGCGAGGCCGCCCGGCGGCTCGCGGACCTGCTCGCCGGCACCGGCGCCGTCCTCGCCCCGCACCTCGGCACCCCGCCGCCCCTTCCCGACGATCAGCTGCCGCTGATCGTCCTAGACGCCGGCCGGCGCGCAGACGAGATCGTCGCCGCCGCCGCGAGGAGCGCCGCCCTGACCGCCGCCGTCTGCGACGGGGGCCGGGTCACGCTCGTGCCGGATCCCGCGGCCGCCGACACCGCTCTCACCGCGCTCGCCGGCGACATCCGCGATCTCCTCTCGACGAAGGGGGCCTGATGCCCGCCGTACCCCACGCCCGCGTGACGGTCATCCGCGCGGACCACCCCCGCCACGGCACCAAGGTCGGCGACTACTTCGAGATCCGCGGGCGCGGAGAGCGGGTCGTCGTCCCCGAGAGCGGCTTCGATATCTACCTCATGTGCTCGATCATCCCGATCCTGCGGGAGAAGCAGACCACCGAGGACCCCGAGTCCTGGATCCACCGCAAGCCGTACCTTCTGGGCCCGGATCCGGAGGAGCAGATCGTGATGCGCATCGACGTGATCGGAGCCGACGAATGAGCGAGCCGCTGCACATCCGCTGCACCATCGAGTCCACGTCGTACTCGATGTGCAAGTACCGCCCGGGGACGACCTTCGACATCTTCGACGGCCGCCTGAAGGACACCCCTCCCGGCGGGATCTGCCTCTACATCTTCAACAACCTCATCGGGCTGCTGCTCACGCGTCTCAACGAGCCGAACGTGCGCGAGTGGGTACGCACAGGCCCCACGACGACGTGCTCGGACGGCCCCGAGCGCACCGTCGTGCGGCTCTCGCTCGTCGAGTGACGCGCGCGGCCTGAGCCGTCAGGCCTCGCCGTCGCGCAGCGCCTGCTCGAGACGCTCGACCTTCGCGTCGAGCTCGCCGGTGTAGCCGGGACGGATGTCCGCCTTCAGCACGAGGGACACGCGGGATCCGAACGGCAGCACGGCTTCGGTGGCGCGCTTGACGACATCCATGACGTCGTCCCACTCCCCCTCGATCTCCGTGAACATCGAGGTGGTGCGGTGCGGCAGGCCGGAGGCGCGGACGACGGCGACCGCGGCGGCCACGGCGTCGTGCACCGAGCCGTCCGCGCGTCCGTTCCCGGACGGGGCGACGGAGAAGGCGACGAGCATGGGGACTCCTGTTCGTTCGGTGCTTCAGGGATGGTCTGCGGGCGCGGCGCCCTCGGCGGCGGCGGCCCGCGGGCGCGCGCGGTGGCGACCGGGGGCGCGCACGCGGATGAGCAGCACGAGCGCCCACACGAACAGCGCGACGGCGCCGACGTTGCGCAGCGTGAGGACGAGGACCGCGTCGAAGAGCGGGCTCGGCACGATCATGAGCCCGCGGTAGAGGATCGGATACACGACCTGGGTGAGCGCCGCGACCGCGAGCGCGAGCGTCGAGATGCGCCACCACGCGGCGCGGTTCAGCACGAGACCCACGACGAGCGGCACCGCGAGCCACGCGTAGTACTGCGGCGAGCCGACCTTGTTGAAGACGATGAAGGCGAGCACGAGCGCGAGGGAGAGCGCGGGGAACAGCGACACGAACGAGGCGCCGCGCCACGCCTTGATCGCGCCGAGGGCCGCGACCGCTGCGACGGCGAGGACGAGCACGGGCGTCATGGCCGCGATGAGCGGATCCACGTTCGGTCCCGTGACCTGGAACGTGAGCATGTCCGGGTCGTAGTAGACCCACGCACCCGGCTCGCCCGCCGAGGCGAGCCACATGTAGTACGCGCTCACGGGCGCCTCGATCTGCAGCCCGCGCCCGGCCTGATCGTCGATGAAGCCGAAGAGGTTCGGCGCGCCGCCCGCCGTGACGACCGCGAGCGCGACGAACGCCGACACCGCGGCGGCCGCCCCGACGACGGCCAGGCGACGCCGTACGGCGATGACCGCGGCGGCGAGGATCGCGGCGGGCCAGACCTTGATCCAGGTCGCGACGGCCAGGAGCGCGGAGCCGAGCCAGGGACGGCGCACGAGCCACAGGCTGCCCAGGATGCCGAGGGGCACCGTGAAGGCGTCCACCCGGTACATCGCGATGGGCCCGAGGACGGTGAGGAAGGCGAGCCAGAACCAGGCGGCGACGGTGCGCCCCGTCGAGCGGCCGGTGCCGATGAGGATGCCGAACGCGACGGCGTCGGCGACGGTGACGACGATCGCCCACGCGACGGCGTAGTTCGCGATCCACGCCAGCAGCTGCGCGAGCACCATCGGCACGAGGGCGAGCTGCGGATACACCCACTTCTCATGGATGCCCACGATCCACGGGGAGACGAGCCGGCCGTCGACCCAGCGGCCGTCGAGCGCCTCCCGCGACCACGGATCGTAGACGTTGTGGAGGTCTCCCATGGGATCGTTCGGCAGGACGAACCCGAGGACGGCGATGCCGACGTGCACGACCGCGAACGCGATCCAGAGCACCGCCCGCCTCGACACCCTTCCGAGTCTAGGAGAACGTGTCGGGGCGCTCGCGCGCCTCAGCCGGCGAGGGCCTCGGCGACCGCTCGCGGCAGCGCATCCGCGACGTCGAGCGCCGTGATCGGACCGCCCTGCGGTCCGAGCTCCTCGGCGGCGAGGGCCGCCGCACGGCCGTGCAGCGTCGCGCCGATCACGCCGATGCGCGCGAGGGCGTCGGCGTCCGGCGCCGTGACGGTCGCGGCCGACGCGACGAGTGCGCCCAGGCACCCGGCCAGGACGTCTCCCGTGCCCGCCGTCGCGAGCCACGGCGTCCCGGCGCTCACCCGCTCGGCGTCGCCGCGGGGCGAGGCCAGGATGGTCACCGCGCCCTTGAGGAGCACGGCGCCGCCGAGGGCGCGGGCCGTCGCGCGGGCGGCGTCCGCGCGCGCGTCGTCGTCCGCGTCCCGCGGGACGGGCGCGAGCCCGAGGCGCTCCCGCAGGACGTCGTGCTCGCGGGCGTGGGGCGTCACCAGCACGGGCGCCGCGGCCTCCGGTGCGAGGTCGAGTGCGCCGGCGTCCACGACGACGGGGATCGAGCCGGCGAGGATGTCGCGCAGGGCCGCCGTCTCCTCCGCCGGCCGGGTGGCGGCATCCGTCCCCGATCCGATCACCCACGCCTGGACGCGCCCCGGCCCCACCACGGTCTCGGGACGACGCTGCAGCACGAGGGAGGCGGCGCGCTCGGATCCCACGTACCGCACCATGCCGACGCCGGTGCGCCACGCGGCCTCGACGCCCAGCACGGCGGCGCCGGGGTAGGCGTCCGACCCGGTGCGGACGCCGACGACGCCGCGGGTGTACTTGTCGTCGCCGGCGCGCGGCAGCCGGGGCACGCCCGCGCCCTGCGGCGTCTCCTCGTCGCTCATCGGCGCCTCGTCGCGTCCTGCACCTCGCCGATGAGCTCCTCGATGACGTCCTCGAGGAACAGCACACCGGTGACCTCGCCGCGCGCGTCCCGCACGGCGCCGAGGTGGCGACCGGCGCCGCGCATGGCGGCCAGGGCGTCCTCGAGGTCGGTCGACTCGCTCAGCGGCACCATCTGGTGGATGCGCTTGGCCGGGACCGGCGCCTTCGCGGCCCTGTCGGTGGACTCGGCGATCTGGAGGATGTCCTTGAGATGCACGTACCCGACCGGCACGCCCTGCTCGTCGACGATCACGTACCGGGAGAACCCGTTCTTGGCGACGGCGCGCTCGATCCGCTCGGGCGTGGTCGTGGTCGGCAGCGTCACGAGCGAGGCGAGGGGCACGGCGACATCCTTCGCCTTCTTGTCCGTGAACTCCAGTGCCGCCGCGATCGTGCCGGACACGTCCGTGAGGACGCCCTCGGCGCGCGACTGCGACACGATCGTGGCGACCTCGTCAAGCGTGAAGGTGGAGGCCGCCTCGTCCTTCGGCTCGACCCGGAACAGCCGCACGAAGTGGTTCGCGATCCAGTTGAGCGCCACGATCACGGGGTGGAAGGCGCGGGAAACCCACACGAGCGGCGTCGCGAGCAGGAGCACCGCGCGATCGGGCAGCGAGAACGCCAGGTTCTTCGGCACCATCTCGCCGAACACGACGTGCAGGTACGAGACGAGCACGAGCGTCACCACGAAGGCGACCGTGTCGATGACCGCCGCGCCCCACCCGGTGAGCCCGAGCGGCACCGCGATGAGGTGGTGGATCGCCGGCTCCGACACGTTCAGGATCAGCAGCGAGCAGATCGTGATGCCCAGCTGGCTGGTCGCGAGCATGAGCGTCGCGTGCTCCATCGCGTACAGCGCCGTCTTCGCGGCGCGCGACCCCTTCTCCGCGAGGGGCTCGATCTGGGAGCGCCGCGCGGAGATGACCGCGAACTCGGCGCCGACGAAGAAGGCGTTCGCCACGAGCAGGACGACGAGCCAGACGATTCCCGCCCAGTCACTCATGGCGCTCACCCGCCTCATCCGCCGCGGCGGTGTCCTCGTCGGTGCGGGGAGTGAACGTGAGCCGGTCGACGCGGCGGCCGGTCATGCGCGTGACGGTGAGCGTCCCGCCGTCGATCTCGACCGCGTCGCCGACGGACGGGATCCGCTCGAGCACGCTCATGACGTAGCCGCCCACGGTGTCGTAGACATCGCCCTCGGGGACGCGCACGCCGCCCTGGTCGAGCAGCTCGTCCGGCCGCAGCTCCCCCGGGAAGGTCAGCGACTCGCTGTTGCGGACGATGCCGGCGCGCGAGCGGTCGTGCTCGTCGAACACCTCGCCGACGATCTCCTCGACGAGGTCCTCGAGCGTCACGACGCCCGCCGTCCCGCCGTACTCGTCCACGACGACCGCCATCTGGTAGCCGCGTGCCCGCAGCTCGGCGAGGAGGCCGTCGAGGTGCAGCGTCTCGGGGACGCGCAGCGGCTCGGTGGTGATGGCGCCGGCGGGGACCTCGGCGCGCTTGGCCCGCGGCACGCCCACGGCCTGCTTGAGATGGGCGATCCCGACGATGTCGTCCATCGAGTCGCCGAACACCGGGAAGCGGCTGTGGCCGGTGCGCCCGGCGAGCCGGATGAGGTCCTGCACCGAGTCGCCGACCGCGACGGCGTGGATGCGCGGACGCGGCGTCATGACGTCGCCCGCGCTCAGCTTGGAGAAGGTCAGGGAGCGGTTCAGCAGCGACGCGGTGTCCTCCTCCAGGACGCCGGCGCTCGCCGATCGGCGCACGAGGCTCGACAGCTCCTCCGCGGTGCGCGCGCCGGACAGCTCCTCCTTCGGCTCGATGCCGAACGAGCGGATGAGCGCGTTCGCGCTGCCGTTGAGCACGGCCACGGCGGGGCGGAACACCATCGTGAACGCGACCTGGAACGGCATCACGAGCTTGGCGACCTGGCGCGGCAGCGCGAGGGCGAAGTTCTTCGGCACCAGCTCGCCGAGGATCATCGACAGCACCGTCGCGATCGCCACGCCGATGACCGCCGACACGGGACGCACGGCGCCGGCCGGCAGCCAGCTCTCCAGTGCGGGGGCGAGCAGCGCCGAGATCGCGGGCTCCATCGTGTAGCCGGTGAGCAGCGTCGTCAGCGTGATGCCCAGCTGGGCGCTGGACAGATGCGTCGACGTCATGCGCAGCGCGCTGATGGTCAGACTCAGTCGCGTCTCGCCGCGGGCGCGACGCGCTTCGAGGTCGGCGCGATCGAGGTTCACGAGAGAGAACTCGGAGGCCACGAACAGGCCGGTGCCCACGATGAGCAGGAGCCCCACGCCCAGCATGATCCACTCGGTCATCACGCATCACCCCGCATCGCGGGGCTGGGGTGGGGCGATGGTCTGCAACTAGGGGGGTCGTCCATGCTGGCGACGATATTACCCGAGCGGGCGCACGCGGGGCTCACCAGCTGACCGGCAGCGCCTTGCCCTCCTCGTAGCCGGCCGCGGACTGCAGACCGACCCGCGCCCGCTCGTGGAACTCGGCGACCGTGGTCGCGCCCGCGTACGTGAAGGAGGAGCGCACACCGGAGGTGATCATGTCCACGAGGTCCTCGAGTCCGGGCCGCAGCGGGTCGAGGTAGATCCGCGACGACGAGATGCCCTCCGCGAACAGCTCCTTGCGCGCCAGCTCGTACGGGTCCAGGCGCCCGAACCGCTCGTGCACGGCCTTCGTGGAGGCCATGCCCCACGACTCCTTGTACACACGGCCGGACTCGTCGGCGAGCAGCTCCCCCGGCGCCTCGATCGTGCCGGCGAACCAGGACCCGATCATGACGGATGCCGCACCGGCGGCGAGCGCGAGCGCGACATCCCGCGGGTACCGCACGCCGCCGTCGGCCCACACGTGCGCGCCCATGACGCGCGCCGCCTCTGCGCTCTCCAGCACGGCGGAGAACTGCGGCCGGCCCACCGCCGTCATCATGCGGGTCGTGCACATGGCGCCGGGGCCCACACCGACCTTGACGATGTCCGCGCCGGCGGCGACGAGGTCGTGCACGCCCTCCGCGGTGACGACGTTCCCCGCCGCGATCGGGATGCCGAGGTCGAGTTCGGCGACGGTGCGCAGGGCCTGCAGCATCCCCTCCTGGTGGCCGTGGGCCGTGTCGACCACGAGCACGTCGACGCCCGCGCCGGCGAGGGCGCGCGCCTTGGCGGCGACGTCGCCGTTGATGCCGACCGCGGCGGCGACGATGAGCCGGCCGTCCTTGTCGACGGCGGGACGGTAGAGCGTGGCGCGCAGGGCGGTGCGTCGCGAGAGAGTGCCGACGACGAAGCCGTGGTGCAGGACGCAGACCACGTCGGCGTCCGCCTCGACGAGGAGGTCGAACGCGTGGCGCGCGCTCTCGACGTCCTCGGCGTCGATCGAGGGGGTGCGGCCGCGGGCCAGATCGCCCAGGCGGGCGTCGGGCAGCGCCGTGCCAAGCCGCTCGGCGGGGACCACGCCGCGCACGTCCTCGATGGAGAGGCGCTCGCCGGGTCGGTCGGTGATGACGATGCCGTGGCCGGGCGTCGCCGGCAGGAGCCGCGCCGCCTCGGCGACGCTGGCGTCCGGCGACAGGATGACGGGGGTGTCCCACGGGACCGGCTGGCTCTTGACCCAGCGGATCGCGGCGTCCAGCTCCTGCAGGGGCATGTCCTGCGGGAGCACGCCGAGACCGCCGCGGCGCGCGAGGGTCGCGGCCAGGCGGGGCCCGGTGACCGAATTCATGTTGGCGGACACGAGCGGGATGGTCGCGGTGGTCCCGTCGCCCGGGGCGAGGTCCACGTCGAGCCGACTCGTGACCCCCGAACGCCGGGGGACGAGGAAGACGTCCGAATAGGTCAGATCGACCTCTGGGCTCGCGCCGTAGAACTCCATGTACGTCAAGAGTAGTGATTCTTGCCCCGCCCGATAATGATGCGATTTCGTAAGGGCTCGGCGGCGCGTTCTCCCAGGTGAGGGGGCCCGTTCTCGGGTTAGGCTTGAGTGTCGCGTATACGGGCGATCCGAAACCGATGCGCTCCCATCTCTCACGAGGAAAGCAGGCGATCTAGCGGTGTCCAGCCAGGTCACGGGCGTAGGCGTTTCCAGCGAAGGCGAGTTCGGTGCCAACGAGTGGCTCGTCGATGAGCTCTACGAGCAGTACAAGGTCGACAAGAACTCGGTGGACAAGGAGTGGTGGCCCGTCCTCGAGGCGTACCACCCGGTGAAGGGCGACGTCACGGGCGCCGCCTCGGAGAACGGCGACACCGCCGCTCCGACCGCCGCGTCGCCGAAGGCGACCCCTCCCGCCGAGCCGCGCCCGCTCACGGCGCCCATCCCCGTCATCGGCGCGCAGCCGGTGGCGCGCACGACGGCCAAGCCCGCCGCGCCGCAGCCGATCCCCGCGCAGGCGCCCACCCCGGGCCCCGCCCAGGAGGTCTCCCCCGACGAGGACAAGGTCACGCCGCTGCGCGGCCTGCCGAAGACCCTCGCGGCGAACATGGACGAGTCCCTGACCGTCCCGACGGCCACGAGCGTGCGGACCATCCCCGCCAAGCTCATGATCGACAACCGCATCGTCGTGAACAACTATCTGTCCCGCACGCGCGGCGGCAAGGTCAGCTTCACGCACTTCATCGGCTGGGCGATCATCCAGGCGCTCAAGGAGTTCCCGAGCCAGAACGTGTTCTACGCCGAGGTCGACGGCAAGCCGTCGGTCGTCGCGCCGGCGCACATCAACCTCGGCATCGCGATCGACATCCCCAAGCCCGACGGCACGCGCGCGCTCCTCGTCCCGAGCATCAAGCGTGCCGAGAGCATGACGTTCAACGAGTACCTCGCCGCCTACGAGGACCTCGTCAGCCGCGCCCGCGCCAACAAGCTCACCCCCGCGGACTTCCAGGGCACGACGATCTCGCTCACCAACCCCGGCGGCATCGGCACCGTGCACTCGGTCCCGCGCCTCATGAAGGGCCAGGGCGCGATCATCGGCGCCGGAGCGCTGGAGTACCCCGCCGAGTTCCAGGGCACGAGCGAGAAGACGCTCGCCGAGCTCGCGATCGGCAAGACGATCACGCTCACCAGCACCTACGACCACCGGGTCATCCAGGGTGCGGGGTCGGGCGAGTTCCTCAAGAAGGTCCACGAGCTGCTCATCGGGCAGCGCGGCTTCTACGACGAGATCTTCGCGGCGGTCCGCATCCCCACCGCCCCGATCCGCTGGGCGCCGGACATCAACGTCGACCTCGCCGAGCGCGTCGACAAGCAGTCCCGCGTGCAGGAGCTCATCAACGCCTACCGCGTGCGCGGCCACCTCATGGCCGACATCGACCCGCTCGAGTACCGCCAGCGCACCCACCCGGACCTCGAGATCGAGGAGCACGGGCTGACGTTCTGGGACCTCGACCGCGAGTTCGTCACGGGCGGGTTCGGCGGCAAGCGCCAGATGAAGCTGCGCGACATCCTCGGCGTGCTGCGCGACTCGTACTGCCGCACGATCGGCATCGAGTACATGCACATCCAGGACCCGGTGCAGCGTCGCTGGTTCCAGCAGAACCTCGAGGTCAAGTATCAGAAGCCCACGCACGACGAGCAGCTGCGCATCCTCCGCAAGCTCAACGAGGCAGAGGCGTTCGAGACCTTCCTGCAGACGAAGTTCGTCGGCCAGAAGCGCTTCTCGCTCGAGGGCGGCGAGTCCCTCATCCCGCTGCTGGACGCGATCCTGCGCGGCGCGGCCGAGAGCGGCCTCGACGGCGCCGCGATCGGCATGGCGCACCGCGGTCGCCTGAACGTGCTCACCAACATCGCCGGCAAGACGTACGGCCAGGTGTTCCGCGAGTTCGAGGGCTCCATCGCCGTCGGCAACAAGAGCGGCTCGGGCGACGTCAAGTACCACCTCGGCACGGACGGGACGTTCGTCACCGAGAGCGGCGCCGAGCTGCCCATCCACCTCGCCGCCAATCCGTCGCACCTCGAGACCGTCGACGGCGTCCTCGAGGGCATCGTCCGCGCGAAGCAGGACCGCAAGCCGATCGGCTCGTTCTCGTATCTGCCGATCCTCGTCCACGGCGACGCGGCGTTCGCCGGTCAGGGCGTGGTCGTCGAGACGCTGCAGATGTCGCAGCTGCGCGGCTACCGCACCGGCGGCACGATCCACGTCGTGGTCAACAACCAGGTCGGCTTCACGACGACCCCCGGCGACGGCCACACCTCGGTCTACGCGACGGATGTCGCCAAGACCATCCAGGCGCCGATCCTCCACGTCAACGGGGACGACCCCGAAGCGGTCGTCCACGTCGCCGAGGTGGCCTTCCGCTACCGCGAGGAGTTCCACCGCGACATCGTCATCGACCTCGTCTGCTACCGCCGCCGCGGCCACAACGAGGGCGACGACCCGTCGATGACGCAGCCGCTCATGACGAACCTCATCGAGGCCAAGCGCTCCGTGCGCCGTCTCTACACCGAGGCTCTCGTGGGTCGCGGCGACATCACCGAAGAGGAGTACGAGAAGGCCAAGCAGGACTTCCAGCACAGCCTCGAGGTCGCCTTCACCGAGACGCACGAGGCGGAGACCGGCGCGAACGACGTCGTCGACGAGGCGGCGGTCGCGGCCGCCGAGGCGGACCGCGCGCCGGGCGAGCTGGTCACGACCGGCGTGCCGCGCGACGTGATCGAGCTCATCGGCGACGCGTTCGTCAACAAGCCCGACGGCTTCACGGTGCACACCAAGCTCCAGCAGCTGCTGGAGAAGCGCCTGGACATGAGCCGCAACGGCAACATCGACTGGGCGTTCGCGGAGCTGCTCGCGTTCGGCTCGCTCCTGCTCGAAGGCACCCCGGTGCGCCTGGCCGGTCAGGACTCGCAACGCGGCACGTTCGTGCAGCGCCACTCGGTCCTGCACGACCGCAAGAACGGTCAGGAGTGGATCCCGCTGACCAATCTCAGCGAGAACCAGGCGCGCTTCTGGGTGTACAACTCGCTGCTCAGCGAGTACGCCGCGATGGCCTTCGAGTACGGCTACTCGGTCGAGCGCCCGGACGCGCTCGTGCTGTGGGAGGCCCAGTTCGGCGACTTCGCCAACGGCGCCCAGTCGGTCATCGACGAGTACATCTCGGCGGCCGACCAGAAGTGGGGCCAGCAGTCGAGCGTCGTCCTGCTGCTGCCGCACGGCTACGAGGGCCAGGGCCCCGACCACTCGTCGGCGCGCATCGAGCGCTACCTGCAGCTGTGCGCGCAGGACAACATGACCGTCGCACGTCCGTCGACGCCCGCGTCGTACTTCCACCTCCTGCGCCGTCAGGCGTACGGCCGTCCCCGCCGCCCGCTCATCGTCTTCACCCCGAAGGCGATGCTGCGCCTGCGCGGGGCGACGAGCGCCGTCGAGGACCTCGTCAACGGCCGGTTCGAGCCGGTGCTGGACGACGATCGCGGTCTCGACAAGAGCGCCGTGAAGCGGGTCCTGCTCCACTCCGGCAAGATCCACTGGGATCTGCGCGCGGAGCTGGACAAGAACCCGAACCCCGAGATCGCCCTCGTGCGTCTCGAGCAGTTCTACCCGGCGCCCGTCGACGAGCTCAACGCCGTCATCGACAGCTACCCGGGCGCCGAGCTGGTGTGGGTGCAGGACGAGCCGGAGAACCAGGGCGCGTGGCCGTTCATCGCGCTGGAGGTCGTCAAGCACCTGCATGGACGCACGATCCGCCTCGTGTCGCGTGCCGCCGCGGCCTCGCCCGCGACGGGCTCGCCGAAGGTCCACGCCGCCGAGTCGGCCGAGATCCTGAGGGCCGCCCTCACGCTGTAGGACGCGACCGTCGTGCTCGCGCGCGCCGCCACGCCGTCACGGCGACGGCGGCGAGCGCGAGCACGCCCACCGGCACGAGGCTGAGACCGGCCAGCAGCAGGAGGCCGACGGACAGCACAGCGGCGGCGAGGGCCGTCCACCATCCGACTGTGCGCCGCGGCAGCAGCACGAGCGCCGCGATCATGCCCGCCGTGTAGATCGCGACCATGTTGCCGGTGTGCACGAGGATGAACGGCTGCATGTCGCCGCCCATCAGCACCGCCAGCCCGAAGTACGACAGCGCCATCGCGAACGTCACGAGCAGCGCGCGGCGCGGCACTCCCCCGGCCTCGGCGCCCGGCGCCAGCGCGCGCGGCAGGTCGCCGTGGACCGCGAGCGACGCGCCGAGCTTCCCGAACGCGGCGAGGTACGCGTTGAGGACGCCGAGCACCACGATCCCGGCGACGGCGCCGACCGCGCTCGGACCGATCCCGGGCGCGACCGCGTCGGCGAGGGTGAGCAGCGCCACGGGCCCCGCGCCCGCGGCGGCGCCGAGCACGCCGACGGTCACGACCTGCAGCAGCAGGTAGGCGACACCGGTGATGACGAGGGCGATGGCGGTCGCGATCGGGATGATGCGCCGCGGGTCGCGGAACTCGCCCGAGATGTGCGTGCCGACCTCCCAGCCGGAGAACGCCCACACGAACAGGCTGATCGCCGTGCCCACGCCGGCCCAGCCGTGCGGGAGGAACGGCTCGAACCGTGCGGCGTCGATCGCGGGGAAGGCGGCGGTCACGACGAACACGACGATGCCGATGAGCAATCCCGTGAGACCGAACTGCACCCACCCGGCGATGCGCACCCCGAGGAGGTTGATGAGGAACGGCGGCACGACGATGGCGAGACCCAGCAGCGGCACCGCGGCCCGGTCGATGCCGGCGATCGCGCAGATGTACTCGCCGCCGAGGAGGGCGAGGACGGGGAATCCGGCGACGGTGCCGAAGTAGAACCAGTAGCCGGTCGCGCGCGCCGCTGTGTCGCCGAGCGCGCGCCGCACGTAGCCGGCGACCCCGCCGGGATCCGGGTACCGCGCCGACAGGGTGGCGAACGTCGCCGCCAGCGGGATGACGAGCACGATGACGGCGACGACCGCGAGGACGGATGCCGGACCCGCGACCTGTGCGGTGAGGCCCGGCAGGACGAGCAGCCCCGTCCCGAGCACGGCGGCGACGTACAGCGCGACGCCCTGCACGAGCCCGAGCCGGCCCCCGGCAGCCGTCGCGGGTGTCGTCGTCTGCGTCGTCGCCTCGGTCACCCGTAGAGTCTGCCGCGCGCCGCCGACACGCACCGGCGGTCTTCGGACACGACGGTGCGGGATCCTGCCGAATCGTCAGCGCGCGAAGGCCGCGACCGCGGCGACGAGCCCCTCCGCGCGGTCCTCCTCGACGAGGCCCAGCCGGGTCCGCCGGTCCACGAGGTCCTCGGGGGTGAGCGCACCCTCGGCCGCGATCCCCCACGCGAGCTCCTGCGCGGTGACCCCGCGCGGTCCGTCGCGCCCGTCCGGCAGGCCCGCGACGACCGGCGCCTCGGTCCCGTAGCGGCGGACGAGCCGCGGCGCTGCGGCGATGTCCGACAGGCGCTCGCGCGGCCAGGCGCCGACCAGAGGCAGCCGCGCCGTGACGCACGGGCCCGCCGCGAGCCCGCGGTGCGCGACGGCGGCGTCGATGCCGTCCTGTGCCATGCGGCGATACGTCGTGAGCTTGCCGCCGACCACGCTGATCACCCCGGAGGGCGCGACCAGGACGGCGTGCCGGCGCGAGATGTCGGCCGTGTCGCCGCCGGGTTCGCCGTCCGGCACGAGGAGAGGCCGCAGCCCCGCGAACGTCGCGCGCACGTCCGAGCGCTCCAGCGGCACCTCGAGGGCGGCGCCCGCGGTCTCCAGCAGGAAGTCGATCTCAGCGTCCGTCGCCGCCGGGACGTCGGGCACCTCGTCTCCCGCGGCCACATCGGTGAGCCCGACGTACACGCGACCGTGTGGGGCGGGCACCGTGAAGACGACGCGTCCGCGTGCGCCGGGGATCGGCACCGTGAGGGAGACGTCCGCGCCGCCGAGTCGCGCGGCGTCCAGCACGAGGTGCGTCCCCCGGCTCGGCCGCAGGGCCACCGACGGCTCGACCTCGCCCGCCCACACGCCCGCCGCGTTCACGACCGCGCGGGCGCGCACGGCGAGCGTGTGTCCGGTGAGCTGGTCGCGCAGCGTCGCGCCGTCCCCGGTGACCGCCGTCGCGGCGACCCGGGTGAGGATCCGGGCCCCGTGCCCCGCCGCCGTGCGGGCGACCGCGACCACGAGGCGGGCGTCGTCGATGAGCTGTCCGTCCCAGCCGAGCACGCCGCCGCGCAGGCCGTCCCGCCGCACCCCGGGCACCGCGCGGACGACGCCGTCGCGGGTGAGGCGCGCAGGACGGCGCAGGAGCCCCGCCGGCGTGTGGACGCTCCGCCGCAGGACGTCGCCCAGGAGGTAGCCGGCGCCGACGTAGGCGCCGCGCGAGAGGTGACCCGGGGCGAACAGCGGCATCACCTGCGCGAGCGGTCGGGTGAGGTGGGGCGCGATGCGGGTCATCAGGAGGTGCCGTTCGGCGGCGCTCTCGTGCGCGATGCCGAACCGGCCGCTCGCGAGGTACCGCAGGCCGCCGTGGACGAGCTTCGAGGACCACCTGCTCGTGCCGAAGGCGAGGTCTTCACGATCGACGAGCACCGTGGACAGCCCGCGCGAGGCGGCATCCAGCGCGAGTCCCGCACCGGTGATCCCGCCGCCGATGACGAGGACGTCGATGTCGCCGTCGTCGCCGAGGTCCGCGAGCTCGCGGGCGCGACGCGCGGCGTGGAGCCGGGTGTCGCCGTTCACCCGTCCCCCGGCGTGAGGCAGCCCCGCAGCGCCCGGGCGAGCTCGCTCTCCCACACCCCGGGCGGCAGCGTGTCCGCGAAGAGCGGCGCCGACTGCACGGCCGACTGCACGATGAGAAGGATCATCGCCGCGATGCGCGCGGGGTCGCCCGCGCGCACGAGGCCGCGGGTCTGCCCGGCGGCGACGACGAGGGCGAGCCGGCGCAGGAGGTCGCGCTGACTCGTGCCGAGTCGCTCCAGGATGTACCGCGCGAACAGCTCGGGGTCGGTCTCGCGCAGGCGCGCCAGCAACGGCAGATCGCGGATGTGCGCGGCGGTGCGGACGAGTCCGGCGACGAGCTCGTCGAGCGACGCGGGGACGTCCTGCGGGGGGACGGCGCCGAGGAGCTCGCGGGTGAGGACCTCGGCGCACAGGGTCGCGACGTCCGGCCAGTGGCGGTACAGCGTCTGTCTGCTCACGCCGCTGCGCCGCGCGATGTCGGCGGCGGTCGTGCGCCGCACGCCGTGCGACAGCATCGCGGCGTGCGCGGCGTCCAGGAGCGCGGCGCGCGTCCCTGCCGCGGCCGCGCCGTCGGTCATCGTCGCCATGTGACAAAAGTACACGGTGTGTCATACTGTCGCCATGACCGCGCCGAGCACGGCCGGCGGCGACGACGCCGTCGAGCGCCCGTCCCCCGCGCCGCCTCTCGCCTGGGATGTGTGGGGCGACGGCGCCCGCCCCGCGGCGCTGCCTCCCGGCGTCCGCCCCCTCCTGGCGCTCGTCCTCGGCAGCCGTCCGCGTGCGCTGCCGCGCCGCTCCCCCGACGAGGTGACGCTGTCGGCGAGCCGCCTCACCGCCGAGGACCTCTCCGCCCTGGACGCGCTGGCACCGACGACGCTCGACGACGAGGTGCGGCGGCGCCACCTGGGCGGGAAGAGCACGCCCGACCTCCTCGCCCGCCGCCTCGACGCCCGGCAGGTCGCGCCGGATGCCGTCGTGTCCCCCGGGGATCACGCCTCGGTGCAGGCCGTGCTGGCCTTCTGCGATGCCGGCGACATCGCCGTCGTGCCGTTCGGCGGCGGGTCGAGCGTCGTGGGAGGCGTGGAGCCGGATGCCGGAGGCCATCGCGCCGTCATCGCCCTCGACCTCGCCGCGACGGCGGGGCTGCTCTCGCTCGACGAGACGTCCCTGCTCGCGACATTCGGCGCCGGCACGACCGGCCCCCAGGCGGAGGAGCTGCTGGCCCGCCACGGGCTCACACTCGGACACTTCCCGCAGAGCTTCGAGTTCGCCACGATCGGCGGGTTCGCCGCGACCCGCTCGAGCGGCCAGGCCTCGCGCGGGTACGGGCGGTTCGACGACCTCGTCCACGCCATCGTCGTCGCCGCGCCCGCCGGAGAGCTCCGGCTCGGTCGTGCTCCCGCGAGCGCGGCCGGCCCCGACCTGCGCGAGCTGTTCCTCGGGTCCGAGGGCGCCCTCGGCGTCATCACGGAGGTCACGGTCCGCGTCCGTCCGAAGCCCACGCGCACGGCGTACGCCGCGTGGACCTTCCCCGACTTCGCCGCAGGCGCCGAGGCCCTGCGCTCGGCGACGCAGCGCGGACTGCGCCCCACGGTGCTGCGCCTCTCCGACGAGACCGAGACGCGCATCAACGCGGCCATGGGCGGACATCTCACCCGACTGCGCGGATGTCTCGCCGTCGCCACCTTCGACGACCCGGGCCCCGGGGCGCTCGAGGCGCTCGACGAGGTCTTCCGCGCGCACGGCGCGCAGCCGCGCGGCGAGGACCCGGCGCGCTCGTGGGAGCGCGGACGCTACTCGGCCCCCGCGCTGCGCGACACCCTCCTGGACATCGGGGTCCTCGCCGAGACGCTCGAGACCGCCGCCACCTGGTCACGGCTGCGCGACCTCAAAGCCGCCGTGTCCGCGGCGCTGGTCGACGCCCTCGGCGGGCGGCCGCAGATCCTGTGCCACATCTCGCACGTCTACCCCGCCGGGGCGTCGCTCTACTTCACCGTCGTCGCTCCCCTCGGCGACGACCCCGTCGCGCAGTGGCGCACGGCGAAGGATGCCGCCTCCCGCGCGATCACGGCGTCCGGCGGCACGATCACGCACCACCACGCCGTGGGGACCGACCATCTCCCCCATCTGGCCGACGAGATCGGCGGCCTCGGCGTCGAGGTGCTGCGCGCCGTCAAGCGCACGGTGGACCCGCGCGGCATCCTCAATCCGGGCAAGCTCGTCCCGTGAACCTCGCCGTCGTCGTCAACCCCGCCGCGCGGGCGGGCGTCGGGGTGCCCGCCGCGGCGGAGGCCGTGGAGGCGCTGCGCGACCACGGTCACACGGTCGCCGTCATCAGCGGAGGAAGCGCCGCCGAGACGTCCGCGCTCATCCGCACGGCGCTCGGACACCGCATCGACGGACTCGTCGTCGTGGGCGGCGACGGCACCATCGCGCTCGCGGCGCAGGAGCTGGCCGGGACCGGCATCCCGCTCGGCGTCGTGCCGACCGGGACCGGCAACGACTTCGCGGCGCACCTGGGCATCCCCGAGGTGACCCCGCGCCGGGCGGCCGCGGTCGTCCACGCCGGCGCGACCCGCGCGATGGACCTCGCCCGGGTCACGCGCGCCGACGGCTCGTCGCAGCTGTACACGACGGTCCTCGCCAGCGGCTTCGACTCGAACGTCAACGACCGCGCGAACCGCATGCGGTGGCCGCGGGGGCACATGCGCTACAACATCGCGATCCTGCTGGAGTTCCTCTTCCTCGCGCCCCTCCCGTTCACCGTCGAGGTCGACGGCGTCCGCATCGACGGCCCCCTCGTGCTCGCGAGCGTCGCCAACACCCGCACCTACGGCGGCGGCATCCCCATCTGCCCGGCGGCCGACGCGACCGACGGCCTGCTCGATGTGGTCGTGGTGCGGCCGGGCGGCCGCCTGCGCCTGCTCCGACTCCTGCCCACCCTCTATCGCGGCACGCACGTCGCGCACCCCGAGGTGGAGACCCACCGCGGACGCACCGTGCGACTGGCCGCTCCCGGCGTCACGGCCTACGCCGACGGCGACCCCGTCGGCGCCCTGCCGATCACCGTCGAGGCGGTGCCCGGAGCCCTCACCGTCTTCGCCCCCGCGGGGTGATCGCCCGTGCCGATGCGGCGGGCGTCTGCCACACTGAGGAGATGCCCGAGGTCTCGGATTCCCGCGTCGCCGTCTACATCGATTTCGACAACATCGTCATCTCGCGCTACGACCAGGTCAACGGTCGCGGCTCGTTCATGAAGGATCGCGGGTCGACCAAGCCGAGCGCCGACTTCGCCCCCCGCCTCAAGCGCGCGACCGTCGACATCGGCGCGATCATCGACTACGCGGCGGCGTTCGGCACGATCGTCCTGACGCGCGCGTACGCCGACTGGTCCGCGCCCGTCAACGCCGACTACCGCGCGCAGCTCGTGGGACGCGCGGTCGACCTCGTGCAGCTGTTCCCGGCGGCCGCATACGGCAAGAACGGGGCCGACATCCGTCTGGCGGTGGATGCCGTCGAAGACATGTTCCGGCTGCCCGACCTCACCCACGTGGTGATCGTCGCGGGCGATTCGGACTACGTGCCGCTCGCGCAGCGCTGCAAGCGACTCGGGCGCTACGTCGTCGGGATCGGGGTCGCCGGCTCCACCGCGCGCTCGCTCGCGGCGGCGTGCGACCAGTTCGCGTCGTACGACCGCCTCCCCGGCGTCCCTCCCGTGCCCCCGCTCCCCGACGCGACGCCCGCCGACACGCCCAAGGCGGACACCTCGACGAAGAAGACGACGGCGACGACCCGCCGCGCGAGCAAGGCGAGCCAGACCGACGCGTCGACGGGCTCCCTGACGGCACGGGAGGCCGCGACGCTGCTCGAGCGCGCTCTGCGTCTGGAGAGCGAGCGCGCCGACGAGGACTGGGTCATCGCGTCCGCGCTCAAGGACCTCATCAAGCGCCTCGACCCGTCCTTCAGCGAGAAGGATCTCGGGCACCGCTCGTTCACGGACTTCATCCGGGCCAACCCCGCCGTGGCCGAGCTGCGCGAGGAGGGCAACATCCGCCACGTGCGCCTCGCGAACGGGAAGGGCTGACCCGCTCAGCCCCGCAGCAGGGCGCGCAGCGTCTGGATCGTGTCGGCGTCCTGCGGACGCTTGTCCTCGCGGTAGCGCTTGACACGTGCGAAGCGCAGTGCGATGCCGCCCGGATAGCGCGTCGAGCGCTGCACGCCGTCGATCGCGATCTCCACGACGATCTCGGGAGCGATCCACACGGTGCCCTGGGTGCGGCGCACCTCGAGCTGCGCGAAGCGCTCCGTCTGCCAGGCGAGCAGCGCGTCGGTGAGGCCCTTGAAGGTCTTGCCGACCATGACGAAGCCGCCGGCCTCGCCGAACTCGCCGCTCGGGTCCCGCGCGCCCAGGTGGAGGTTGGACAGCCACCCGGTGCGGCGACCGTAGCCCCACTCGGCGGCGAGCACCACGAGATCGAAGGTGTGCACGGGCTTGACCTTGAGCCATGTCGCGCCGCGGCGCCCCGCCGCGTAGGGGGCGTCGACGGCCTTGACGACGACGCCCTCGTGCCCGGCGGCGAGAGCCTCTTCGGCGACGCGCTCGGCGACGGCGGGATCCGCGGTGACCTCGCCGGGGATGCGATGAGCGGGGGCGATGCGCCCCAGCGCGTCGCGCCGCACCGCGAGGGGCTCGTCGATGAGATCGCGGCCGTCGACGTGCAGCACGTCGAAGAACCACGGGTGGAGCACGACGTCGCGGGCGCGGTCGGCGCCGAAGCGCGCCATCGTCTCCTGGAACGGGCGCGGCGAATCGTCCTCGGTGAGGGCGAGGGTCTCGCCGTCGAGGATGACGTCGTGCACGGGCATCGCGCGGACGACGTCTGCCACCTCGGGCAGCCGGTGCGTGATGTCGGCGAGGCTGCGGGTGAAGATGCGGACGTCGTCGCCGACGCGGTGCACCTGGATGCGCGCGCCGTCGAGCTTGTACTCGACCGAGGCCTCTCCGACGGCGCCCACGGCCTCGGCGGCGGACGCGGCGGTGCCGGCGAGCATCGGCTGGACGGGGCGACCGACCACGAGTCCGACGCTCGAGAGGTCGACCCCGGTGAGCGCCAGGCGCGCCGTCTCGCCCAGATCGCCGGAGAGCATGACGGCCCGGCGGGTCACGGCGGGAGCGGCTCCGGACGCGGCCGCGACGGCATCCGTCACGATCCCCTCGAGCGCGCCGGTGCGGACGTCGCCGAGGATCGTGTGGGTGAGGAAGCCCTGCTCGGCCGCGGTCGCGCGCGCCATCAGGTCGTGCAGGAGCGCGGCACGATCGCGCGCGGAGCCCGCGCCTGCGGCCGCGGCGAGGGCCTCCAGCGCGGCGTCCACGTCGCCGATCGTGAGGGTGGACGCCTGTGCCGGAGCGGCGGCGGCGGTCTCGATCGACCGCCAGCCGACGCCCAGCCGGCCCTGACGCGGCCGCCCGATGAGCAGCCCGATCGCGGGCACGATCTCGTCGGGAGCGAGTCGGGTCAACAGGTCGGTCAGCGCCGCCACCTTGGCGAGACGGGACCGCGTGGCCGCGACGGCTTCGGTCGTGGCGACGAGGTCGGCGAGCGGCATGCCCGTCATTGTCGCACCCCCCTGTGACGGCGGGTCCCGACCCGTCAGCTCTCCGCGACCAGGCGCGCGACCCGGCCGGCCTGCGCGTAGAAGCCGGCGAGGTCCGGCTCACCCGCCGCGGGGAGGAGGATCACCGCGTCGACTCCTGCGGCGGCCAGACGTGCGACGCCGGCCGCGACGTCGTCCGGACCGCCCCACAGCGCGCGGTGGTCCCCGGCTCCCCGCTCGCCCGCGTCGGCCTCGGCCCGGGCGCGTGCCCCCTCCCCGAACGCGGCCACGGCGTACGCGACGACGTCGTGGTCGTCGGAGCGTCCCGCGGCGGCACGCGCGGAGCGGATGCGGTCGACGGCGGCCGCGAGCTCGGCCGGCGAGTGCCGACTGTCGAGGACCGTGCCGTCGGCCACTTCGCCGGTGAGGGCGAGCGTCTTGGGGCCCTCGGCGGCGGCGTAGACGCGTGGCGGGGTCGCCGGCGGCCAGTCGAGCCGCACGCCCTCGAGCGTCACGTACCGCCCCTGCATCGTGACCTCGTCGCCGGCGAGGAGGGCGCGCAGCGCCGACACGTGCTCGCGCAGGAGCGTGAGCGGCGACGCGACCCGTGCGCCGACCTGACCCATCCAGTCCTGGACGCCGTGCCCGACGCCGGGGAGCAGGCGGCCGGGGAACAGGCCCTCGATCGTGGCGATCTCCATCGCCGAGACCGCCACGTTGCGCAACGGCACGGGGGCGATGCCGATGCCGATGCGGAGGCGCTGCGACCACGCGAGGGCGGCCACCGCGGAGGCGTAGGCGGATTCGCGGAAGCAGTCCTCCCACAGCCACAGCTCGGGAAGACCCGCCTCGTCCGCGGCCTCGACGGCGTCGCGGAACGCGTGCGGAGGGTTCGGGTACGGGCTGAAGATCGCGCCGACGCGGGTCATCCCCCCATCCTGGCCGAGGGTGCCGACACGGTGGCTGCCGCGCTCAGACGCGCGTCGCGGCGTCCTCGACGAACCGGACGTACGCGTCGACCTCGTCACCCGCCACGATCGCACGCAGCACGACCTCGTCCGCCGCGGTGCGGTACGCGCGGATGCCGTCGGCGAACGTCCCGGGGGCGAGCACCGTGTCCTCCGCCGCGATGCCGAGGCGGGAGAAGTTGGCCGCGTAGGCGGGGAACGAGCCGTAGCGCGCCGCCTCGGCGGCGAGTCGCTCCGTCGCGGCGGGGTCCAGCGCGGTGCGCACGTACAGCGACGCCGAGGCTCCGGCCGTCCGCGCCGACGCCGTCTGCTCGGCGGCGAGGGCGGGCGTGAGCCAGCTGAGGAGGGGCCCGTCGGCCTCCTCCGCGGCGAGGGCGCGCATGCGGGGGCCGAGTGCGCCGACCATGACGCGCGCGGTCGTCGCGGCGCGCAGGACCGCGACGCCCTCGCGCACGAGGTCGAGCGCTCCGCGCCGTGTCGCGCCGGATCCGACGCCGAGGACCACACGCTCCTGCGGAAGGTCTCGCACCCGGGCGGCGACCTCGCGCGGGGGGCGGCGGTCGAGCGCGAGGACCCCGGTGGCGAGCGTGAGCCCGGATGTCGCCGCGGCGGCCGCGTCCAGGGCCGCCAGGGCGTCGCCGCCCGCGGTGTCGTTGACCCACAGGGCGTGCAGGCCCGCGGCCTCGACCGCCTCGGCGATGCGTGCGATCGCGGCGGGCCCGAGGGCCCCCGCGACTCCGATCGAGACATCCGCGTCACTCATGCTTCGAGCATGCCGCACGCCGCAACGACCCGGGGCCGGGACGACACGCGCGTTCGGATATCGAGATTGTCCGTCATGGAGCCGTCCGGCATCGCTACACTGACCCGGTCCCCGCATTGACAGGAGATTCACAGAATGACGACAGAGACCGTGTCCCTCAATCAGCCGCTGTACGGCGCGAGCTTCGGCCAGGCCGTCTCCCGCTACTTCAAGAAGTACGCCACCTTCAGCGGGCGGGCCAGCCGCAGCGAGTTCTGGTGGGTGTTCCTGTTCAACGCGATCGTCGGCGCGGTGATCTGGATCCTCTCGCTGACCCTCGGCGTCGCGGGCGGGCAGGTGGATCCGGCCACGAACGTCCTGGTGCCCGGCCCCGGTTTCACGATCGTGATGATCATCGCCGCCCTCTGGGGTCTCGGCACGATCATCCCCTACCTCGCCGTCACGTGGCGCCGCTTCCACGACACGAACAAGTCGGGCGCCTTCTGGTTCCTCACCTTCATCCCGTTCGTCGGCAGCATCATCGTCCTCGTGCTGCTCGCCCTCGAGACCAACCCGGCAGGTGCGCGCTTCGACCAGCCGTGATGACGCGCTGAGACGGGAAGAGGCCCTGGCCGACGGTGTCGTCGGCCAGGGCCTCTTGCGTGCGGTCCGCGCTTAGGCCGCGGTCACCAGCGAGCGCGCGCTCACCGTGATGTCGCCGTCGACGGCGTCCACCGTGACGGCGCCGCCGTCCACGAGCGCACCGGTCACGAACAGGTCCGCGACCCGGTCGTCCACCTCGCGCTGGATGAGCCGGCGCAGCGGGCGGGCGCCGTACTCCGGCTCGTACCCGTGCTCGGCGAGCCAGGCGACCGCGGCGTCGGTCACCTCGAGCGACACCTCGCGGGCACCCAGGCGCCGCGCCGTGACGTCGAGCATGAGACGCACGATCTCGCTCAGCTGCTGCTGGTCGAGCTTGCGGAACATCACGATCTCGTCGATGCGGTTGAGGAACTCGGGGCGCATCGCCTCACGGAGCTTGCCCATGACGCGGTCGCGCAGGTCCTTCTCGCTGCCGAAGCCGGTGGTCCCGCCGCCGTCGGCGATGAAGCCGATCGCGCCGGAGCGCGACGCGAGGAACTCCGAGCCGAGGTTCGAGGTCATCACGATGACGGTGTTGCGGAAGTCCACGGTGCGGCCCTGACCGTCGGTGAGACGACCGTCGTCCAGCACCTGCAGCAGCAGGTTGAAGACATCCGGGTGCGCCTTCTCGATCTCGTCGAACAGGACGATCGAGTACGGGTTTCGCCGCACGCGCTCGGTGAGCTGGCCCGCCTCGTCGTAGCCGACGTATCCGGGAGGGGCTCCCACGAGACGCGAGACGGTGTGACGCTCGCCGAACTCGCTCATGTCGAAGCGGATGACGGCCTGGTCGTCGTCGAACAGCGACTGCGCGAGCGCCTTCGCGAGCTCGGTCTTCCCGACGCCGGTGGGGCCGAGGAAGAGGAACGATCCGACCGGTCGACGCGCGTCGCCCATGCCGGTGCGGTTGCGGCGCACCGCCTTGGCGACCGCCGTCACGGCGTCGTCCTGACCGATGACGCGGGCGTGCAGCTCGTCCTCGAGGGACGCGAGGCGCTCGCGCTCGGTCTCGGTGAGACGGTTCACGGGGATCCCGGTCGCGCGGCTGATGACCGCCGCGATCTCGGGCTCGTCGACCACTGCCTCCTGACCGTGCGAGCCACCCGAGGTGACCTCCTCGATCTTGGCCTGCACCGCGGCGATCTCGTCGCGGATGCGCGAGGCCTCCTCGTAGTGCTCGGCGGACACGGCGGCGTTCTTGTCGGCCTCCAGGGTCGCCAGGCGCTCCATGAGCGCCGAGACGTCGACCTTCGCGCCCAGGCGCAGCCGCAGCCGGGCGCCGGCCTGGTCGATGAGGTCGATGGCCTTGTCCGGGAGGACACGCTCGGTGAGGTAGCGGTCGCTGAGCTCCACGGCGGCGCGCAGCGCGGCATCCGTGTACTCGACCGCGTGGTGCTCGGCGTACGCCGGGGCCAGTCCGCGCAGGATGAGGACGGCGTCCTCGATGGACGGCTCGCCGACGCGCACCGGCTGGAAGCGGCGCTCCAGCGCCGGGTCCTTCTCGATGACGCGGTACTCCTTGAGCGTCGTGGCGCCGATCAGGTGCAGCTCGCCGCGGGCAAGGCGCGGCTTGAGGATGTTTCCGGCATCCATCGAGCCGTCGCCGCCTCCGCCCGCGCCGACCACGGTGTGCACCTCGTCGATGAAGACGATCAGCTCGCCCTTGTGGGCGGCGATCTCGTCCATCGTCTTGGTGAGGCGCTCCTCGAAGTCGCCGCGGTAGCGGGTGCCGGCGAGCATGCCGGGCAGGTCGAGCGCGATCACGCGCTTGTCGCGCAGCTGCTCGGGCACGGCGCCGTCGACGATGGCGCTCGCGAGGCCCTCGACGATCGCGGTCTTGCCGACGCCCGCCTCGCCCACGAGGACGGGGTTGTTCTTGGTGCGGCGGCTCAGGATCTCGATGGTCTGCTCGATCTCGTCCTCACGGCCGATGACCGGGTCGAGCTCGCCCGCACGGGCGAGGGCGGTGAGGTCCGTGCCGAACTTCTCGAGCATCGGCGTCTCGGACCCGGTCTCATCGTCGCCGGCGGGCGCGCCCGAGGGCGCCACGGTCTCGCGGGCGCCCTGCGTGAGCGCCTCGGCGGTGACCCCGGCCTGCGCGAGGATCTGCCCGGCGGGGGTGTCCTGCGCGAGCACGAGCGCGAAGAAGATGTGCTCCGGCGCGACGTACGTCGAGCCGGACGAGCGGGCGACCTGGAACGCGTGGAAGAGCGCGCGCTGCACCGACGGCGTGATGACCGCGCCGTCGACGTCGGCCGCGGGCGACGGAGCAGGAAGGCGGTCCTCCGCCGCGCGGGCGATCGCGCGCGGGTCCGCGCCGATGCGGCGCACGGCGTCGCGGGCGGGCTCCTCCTCGACGAGCACGCGCAGCACGTGCAGGGCGTCCAGCTCGCGCTGGCCGCGCTCGAGCGCGAACTTGCCCGCGCTCTGCAGGATCTCCTGCGCCCGGGCGCTGAGGAAGCGGCTCAGGTCGATCGAGCGCTCCTGACGGGCGCGCTCTCCGGCGAGATAGCGCGCGAGGAACTCGTCGAAGGCGCTGGCTCCGTCGGGTGTGGTGAAGTCTTCGGGCATATCCCGTATCCCCTCAAAAGGTGAGTCGGTTTGTGTCAAGTCTACGAACTTGAGCACGGTGATATCAACTTCAACGCTCAGATCTCCCGGGTATTCCACAGTGACGAGATCGGATGTCCGACCCCCGCCGTAGGCTCGCAGCACGCGGCGGCGCTGCCGCGGATCCGAAGGAGGAACCCCTGATGGACTGGAAGATCGAGCTCATCTTCGTGCCGGTCACCGATGTCGACCGCGCGAAGGAGTTCTACGTGCGGATCGGCTTCCACGCCGACCACGACCAGACTCCGTTCGGGGGCCTGCGATTCGTGCAGCTCACCCCGCCCGGCTCCGCCTGCTCCATCGCGATCGGCACCGGACTCGGCAGCCAGGTCCCACCGGGAACCCTCGATGTCATCCAGGTCGTGGTCCCGGATGCCGATGAGGCGCTCGCGCATCTGCGCAGCGTCGGTGTCGAGGCGGACGGCGTCGACGAGCAGTCGTGGGGGCGGTTCGTGACCTTCGCCGACCCCGACGGGAACCGCTGGACGCTGCAGGAGCTGCCCGCCCGCGAGTGAGGGCGCATCCGACGCGCGCGGGCGCGTCCGATGTGACGCGGCGCGCCGCGGACTGGGAGAATCTCGTCTCGTGACCTCAGCCCGTTCCGCGCTCGTGCCCGGCGCTCCCCCGCGGATCACCCCTGCTCAGGCCGCGACCCTCGCGGCGGACGTCTTCGGCGTGACGGGCACGGCCCGCTCGCTCGGAAGCAATCAGGACCTCAACTTCGTCATCGACACCCCCGGCGCTCCCCCACGGCTGCTCAAGATCGCCAACCCCGCGACCTCCGCGGCGGAGCTCGAGGCGCAGTCGCGGGCGGCCCTGCGACTCGCTCCGCATGTGCGGGTGCCGATCGCGAGCGCGGCCGCCGACGGGACGACCGTGCGCGAGATCACCGTCGACGGCACGGTGCTGCACGCGCGCCTCCTCGACTTCCTCGAGGGACGCACCCTGTCGGGCAGCGGCTACCTCTCCCCGGCGGTGATCGCCGGGATCGGGCGCCTCGCCGCCGAGGTCGACGCCGCATGGCGGGACTTCGCCGACCCGGACGCTGAGCGCTCCACGCAGTGGGACCTCCGCCACGCGGACGAGGTCGTGGGGCAGCTTCTGCCGTCGGTCGCCGATCCCGCACTGCGCGGCCACATCGCCGCGGCCGCCGCCGCCGCGGCCGCTGCGCTCGTTCCGCTCGCCGACGCGCTGCCCGTGCAGGTGATCCACGGCGACCTCACCGACGACAACGTCGTGATCGCCGAGCGGACCGGGCTCCCCGACGGGGTCATCGACCTCGGCGATCTCGCGCGGACGTGGCGCGTGGGCGAGCTCGCCATCACGGTCTCGTCCCTGCTGCACCACGACGGGGTGGCGCTTCCCGACGCGCTCGGCGCCGTCACGGCGTACCACGGGCGGCTTCCGCTCGAGCCCGCCGAGCTCGCGGCGCTGTGGCCGCTCGTCGTCCTGCGGGCGGCCGTGCTCGTCGCGAGCGCCCACGAGGTCCTCGCGACCGATCCGGGCAACGCCTACGCCGCCGAGAACCTCGCTCACGAGATGACGATCCTGGATGCCGCCACCTCCGTGCCGCTGCGCGTCGGAACGGCGCTCGTCCAGCGCGCGGCCGGCACCGACATCCCTGCGCTCGCCCTGCCGGAGGGCACGCGGCTCGTGCGCGTCCCGGACGACACGGTCGCCGTGCTGGACCTGTCGGCGACGAGCTCCCTGCTGCACGAGGGGCGCTGGCTCGACGACGACGCCGAGTCCGCGCTCGCCGCGGCCGCCCTCGACGGCGGGGCGCGCCTCGTGACGACGCGCTTCGCCGAGCCGCTCCTCACGCGCTCCCGGCCCGGCCCGGAGGAGCCGCACAACGTCGTGCCGGGCATCGATCTGACGGTGCGGGACATGACCGATCTCTCCGCCCCGTGGGCAGGACGGGTCACGGCGACACCCGGCGCCGTCGAGCTCGCCACGGCGACGGGGACGCGCCTGCGGGTGACGGCCGACGCGGCGGCCGTGCTCTCCCCGCTCACGAAGGGGGAGGTGTCGCCCGGCGACGTGCTCGCCGCCTTCACGGGCACGGTGCGGGTGACGGTCGACGACGGCACCGACCTCCCCGGCACGGTCACCCCGTCGACGGCGGCGGCCTGGCGCGCCGTCGCGGCCGACCCCACGCCGCTCATCAGGGCCGACGCCGACGACTCGGGTCCCGCCGGTCTCGACGCGGCGGAGCTCCTCGCCCGCCGCGCCCGGCACGTCGCGCCCGTGCAGGAGCACTACTTCGCCGACCCGCCCGTCATGGTGCGGGGCTGGCGGGAGTACCTCATCGACGCGGACGCGCGCGTCTACCTCGACGCGCTCAACAACGTCACCTCGATCGGGCACGCCCACCCGCGCCTCGTCGAGGCCGTCGCCGAGCAGTGGCGCCTCCTCAACACGAACTCGCGCTTCCACTACCCCGCGATCGTCGAGTTCGCGGAGCGCCTGGCAGCCCTCCTGCCCGACGGGCTGGACGAGGTGTTCCTCGTCAACAGCGGCTCCGAGGCGGTCGACCTCGCGCTGCGTCTTGCCCGCGCCCACACAGGACGCCGCGACATCCTCGCGGTGCGCGAGGCCTACCACGGCTGGACGGACCTGACGGACGCCGTCTCGACCTCGATCGCCGACAATCCGAACGCGCTGGCGACGCGACCCGACTGGGTGCACACCGTCGATGCGCCGAACGCCTTCCGCGGCGTGCACGCCGATGACCCGCAGCAGTACGCGCGCGATGCCGTCGCCGAGATCGAGCGGCTCGCCGCCGCGGGCACGCCGCCCGGGGCCTTCGTCGCGGAGACCCTGTACGGGAACGCCGGGGGCATCGCCCTCCCGGACGGCTACCTCGACGCCGTCTACTCGGCGGTGCGCGCGCACGGCGGCGTCGCCGTCGCCGACGAGGTGCAGGTCGGCTACGGCCGCCTCGGCGACTGGTTCTGGGGGTTCGAGCAGCAGGGCGTCGTGCCCGACATCGTCGCCGTCGCGAAGGCCATGGGCAACGGGCACCCGCTGGGAGCGGTCATCACGACCCGCGAGATCGCCGCGAGCTACCGATCGCAGGGCTACTTCTTCTCCTCCGCCGGCGGCAGCCCCGTCTCGTCCGTCGTCGGCCTCACGGTGCTCGACGTCATCCGCGACGAGCAGCTGCAGCGCAACGCGCGCGAGGTCGGCGGCTACCTCAAGCGCCGACTGGAGGAGCTGGGCGAGAGGCACCCGCTCCTGGCGACCGTGCACGGCTACGGCTTCTATCTCGGGCCGGAGTTCGTGCGCGATCGCGAGACATGGGAGCCGGCGACCGAGGAGACCGCGGCGAT
>Ga0182748_1000522_pt1 | contig 41337 bp, 35 predicted proteins | sample eDN3rd37CKraftOP_FD_128877 | JGI IMG/M metagenome (GOLD analysis project Ga0182748, IMG submission 128877) | Enriched Organic Plus compost microbial communities from Emeryville, California, USA - eDNA 3rd pass 37_C Kraft OP (version 2) (version 2) ... | reverse complement strand
GCCGCCTGGCAGCGCGGCGACATCGACGCCGCCTATGTCTGGCCGCCAGCCCTGACCGAGATCCAGAAGACGGGCAAGACCATCGCCGACTCGGAAGAAATCGGCAAGGCCAGCGTCCCGACCTTCGACGGCATCGTCGCCGACAAGGACTGGGCGCAGAAGAACCCGAAGTTCATGGCCGCCTTCACCAAGGTGCTGGCGCAGGCCTACGACAACTACGCCAAGAACGGTGCGAACTGGACCGCCGATTCGGCCGAGGTCAAGGCCATGGTCAAGCTGATCGGCGGCAACGCCGAGGACATGGTCAGCGCCCTGAAGCTGCTGGTCTTCCCCACGTCCGCCGAGCAGGCATCCCAGGACTGGCTGGGCGGCGGCAAGGACGGCGGCGCCGTGCGCGCCCTGACCGCCAGCGCCGACTTCCTGCAGAAGCAGAAGCAGATCGACAAGCCGCTGGGCGACTACAGCGTCTTCGTCAACGGCAAGTACGCCGCCGACGCGGCGGGACAATAAGCCCCCCTCGGGGGCCGGCCGGGCGGGCATGGCCCGGCCCCGGCCGGGGCGCACGGCATGCCAAGATCAACCAAGGGGACTGGCAGATGGCTGCACAGATGCAAACCGTGGAGGTCAAGGGGGTCAGCGTCACCTACCCCGGCCTGCACAACAGCGGGCCGGTTACCGCTCTCAAGAACGTCGACCTGACCATACACAGCGGCGATTTCATCGTCGCCCTGGGCGCGTCGGGCTGCGGCAAGACCACCCTGCTCAGCCTGCTGGCGGGCTTCCTGGCGCCCACCGAAGGCACCATCACCCTGGGAGGCCGGCCGGTCGTCGGGCCCGGCTCGGATCGCGGCGTGGTGTTCCAGAAGCACGCCCTGCTGCCCTGGCTGAACGTGATGGAGAACACCGAATTCGGCCTCAAGCTCCAGGGCGTGCCCCGCAAGGAGCGGCTCGAGCGGGCCGCGCGCAACCTGGAGCTGGTGGGCCTGCAGGATTTCCACCGCCACATGATCTACCAGCTGTCGGGCGGGATGCAGCAGCGCGTGGGCATCGCCCGCGCCCTGACGTGCGACCCGGCCATGCTCCTGATGGACGAGCCCATGGCGGCGCTGGACGCGCTGACCCGCGAGACCATCCAGGAACTGCTGCTGCAGGTCTGGCAGCATACGCACAAGATGTTTTTCTTCATCACGCACAGCGTCGAGGAAGCCCTGTTCCTGGGGTCGCGGCTGATCGTGATGTCGCCGCGCCCGGGACGCATCACCCATACCTACGAGCTGGATTTCAACCGGCGCTACCTGGAATCGCGCGACGGCCGGGCGATCAAGTCCAGCCCGGACTTCATCGCCATGCGCGAGGAGATCCTGGGCATCATCTACGGCGACGAGAAAAACGCCGGCGCGGCGGAGGCGGCCCATGTTTAGGCGCAAGGGAAGCAAGCCCGTCGTGCCGGGCAAGGTATACGGCGCCCCGGGCGCGGGCGCGAGCGGCCACATCAGCCTGCTGACCAGCGTGGCGCTATTCGCGCTGTGGTTCGTCGTGACCGAGGCCGGCTGGATCAAGCCCCTGTTCCTGCCCTCGCCGGTCGCGGTCTACCAGAAGTTCATGCTGGCGCTGACCGAGGGCGTGGCCAACTCGACCCTGATCGAACATACGCTGGCCAGCCTGTCGCGCGTATTCGGCGCCTTCTTCCTGGCATGCGCCACCGCCATCCCCATCGGGGTGCTCATGGGGGTCAGCCGCGTGGTGCGCGGCATATTCGACCCGCCCATCGAGTTCTACCGGCCGCTGCCGCCCCTGGCCTACCTGCCGCTGGTCATCATCTGGTTCGGCATCGGCGAGTTTCCCAAGATCTTCCTGATCTACCTGGCGATCTTCGCCCCCATGGCGATCGCCGCGCGGGCCGGCGTGCGGTCGGTCTCGATCGAGCAGATCCATGCCGCCTACGCCATGGGCGGCACCCGCAGCCAGATCGTCTGGCACGTGATCCTCAAGGCCGCCCTGCCGGAAATCTTCACCGGCATGCGGATCGGCATCGGCGTGGGCTGGACCACGCTGGTGGCGGCCGAAATGGTGGCCGCCGACCGCGGTCTGGGGTTCATGGTACTCAACGCCGCCCAGTTCCTGGCCAGCGACACGGTCATCATGGGCATCATCGTGATCGGGGTCTTCGCCTTCGGCTTCGACCTGCTGGTGCGCTATCTCGAGAAGCTGCTGATCCCCTGGAAGGGCCGGGTCTGACCGGCTCCGGCCCGCCTGCCGGCCGATCCCGCCTCCGATCGCCCCTCCCCCGGGGCCGGCCCTCCGGCGGGACTTCCAATCGGACCCCGGGCTGAGACATCGGGCAGGAACATGGACAGGAACCTCGGCCCGGGACTGTCGCCCGGGCCGTCAGACCGCCCCCGCCGGGGCCCCGGCGGAATTTCCGGCCGGCCTCCCCGCCGGACCGGCCGCCCTGCCGATCGGTTATTCTTTCCGGTCGCGATCATTTTCCTTTTCCGTCCGGCGCCAGGCGATGCCGCTTGGCGCCGCGCCCGTCGCGACGGACCCTCACGACCGCCCGTGGAGCGCCATGTCCGGCCAGGCCGCCATGCTCAAACCCGTACTCTGGGAACGATTGTTCGACCAGGCCAATGCCGGCAACCTCAGCCTGCAGAGCCGGGTCCGGCAGATGCTGGTCTCGGCCATCCTGAGCGGCCACCTGCCGCCGGGATCCCCGGTACCGTCCAGCCGCCAGCTGGCCGACCAGCTCGGCATCGCCCGCAATACCGTGGTCTTCGCCTACCAGCAACTGGTCAGCGAAGGCTACCTCGTCTCGCGCGAGCGCAGCGGCCACTTCGTCAGCGGCGACGTACTGGCCGGCGCGCTGCGCGAGGCGCCGCCGGCCGGACCCGGCCAGGCGGCGCCGGCCGCCTGGGATCGCCGCCTGCGCTTCCGGCCGTCGCGCCAGCGCAATATCGTCAAGCCCAAGAACTGGCAGAAAATGGCCTACCCCTTCGTGTACGGCCAGTTCGACCAGGAACTGTTCCCGACGGCCGAATGGCGGGAGTGCTGCATCAAGGCGCTGTCGGTGCTGGACATCCGCAGCTGGGCGCCGGACCTGATCACCCACGACGACCCCGCGCTGATCGAACAGATCCGCACCCAGGTGCTGCCGCGGCGCGGCGTATGGGCCGACGCCGACGAAATCGTCATCACCGTCGGCGCCCAGCACGCCCTGTACCTGCTGTCCGATCTGCTGGTCGACGAGGAAACCGTGGTGGGCATGGAAGACCCCGGCTATCCGGACGCGCGCAACATCTTCGCCAGCCGCACGCCGCACCTGATGCCGCTGGCGGTCGACGCGCACGGCCTGTGCATGAGCACGGCCATGCTGGACTGCGACTATATCTTCGTGACACCGAGCCACCAGTGCCCGACCACGGTCACCATGCCCATAGACCGGCGCCGGACGCTGCTGGAACTGGCCGCCCAGGCCGACTGCATGATCATCGAGGACGATTTCGAAAGCGAGAACCGCTACGCGGACGCGCCCTTCCCCGCGCTCAAGAGCCTGGACCGGGAAGGCCGGGTGATCTACGTGGGCAGCCTGTCGAAATCCTTCGCGCCGGGCCTGCGCATCGGCTACGTGGTGGGCCCGCGCGAACTCATCGCCGAGCTGCGGGCGCTGCGGCGCCTGATGCTCAGGCACCCTTCGGCCTATATCCAGCGCGCCTTTTCGCTGTTCATCTCGCTGGGGCATCACCATGCGCTGCTGCGCAAGCAGTCGCAGGCCTACCAGATGCGGGCGGACGAGCTGTCCGCGGCGCTGGCCCGGCACCTGCCGGAATTCCGCAGCGCGCCGGTCAACGGCGGCTCGTCGAGCTGGGTGACGGGGCCCGAGTGGCTGGACGCCGACCGCCTGTCCGAGGCGGCCCTGGAGGCCGGCGTGGTGATCGAGCCGGGCAGCGTGTTCTTCATGAACGCCAAGCAGCCGCCGCGCAACTGCATCCGCATGGGGTATACGTCGATCCCGATGGCGCAGATCGAACCCGGCATCCGGCAGTTGGCGCAGGTCGTGGGCAAGCTGGAGCGCGCCCGGCCGAATTAGCGCCGGCGCGGCGCGCCGGCGTCCCGCCGCGCATATCCGGTACCCATGCCCGGGGTCGCCGTCTCGCCCGCGCCGGGCAAGGCGCGGGCGAGACGGCGAACGCCGGCCCTAGATGATCTCGTCGCGCAGGTAGTACCAGTGGTACAGCATGGCCTGGCCCAGCCGGCGGAAGGGCGCGAACAGGTGCCCGGGCAACGGCGAATCGTAGATGGGCAGGTCCCACTGCCGGCCGTCCTTGCCGACCACCCGCTCGGCCAGCCTGCGGCCGGCATGCGCGGAGAACGAGACGCCGTTGCCGCCGTAGCCGATGGAATAGAAGATCTTCTGCGAGGCGTCCGGCTGCACGATGCGCGGCATCATGTCGTGGCTGACGTCCACCCAGCCCCACCAGGAGTAGTCGATCTGGATGTCCTTGAGCGCCGGGAACTTCCGGGCCAGGCCGTCCTTGAGCAACTGCAAGTGGCGCGGATCGCGCGCGTCGGCGCCGGTCACCGAGCTGCGGCTGCCGATCTGCATGCGGCCGTCGGGCAGCAGGCGGTAATAGAAGCGCAGCGTGCGGGTATCGGTAATGAAAACCGTGCTCTTGAGCCCGGCGGCGCGGCGCTCGTCCTCGGTCAGCGGCCGGGTAACCATGGAATTGGACAGCACCGGCATGATGCGGTTGTTCAGCAGGGGATGCAGGCCCTGCGCAGTGTAGCCCCCGGTCGCCACGGCGACCCGGCGGGCGCGCACGATGCCGCCAGGCGTGCGCAGGTGGTGCACGCCGTTCACGGTCTCCCAGCCCTGGACAGGGCTGGCGGGATGGATGGTGGCGCCGAGTTCGCGGGCCCTGCGCATGTAGCCGAAGGCCAGCTTCAGGGGATGCACCCCCACGCCGTCCGGCTCGTGCAGGGCGCCGGCTGCTTCCTGGTCGCCGACGTAGCGTTCGTGCAGTTCCTCGCGGGTGAGCATGCGCGTGTCGTAGCCGAAGACCTCGCGCATGACGCGGGCCTCGTTGCGCAGGAATTCCAGCTTCTTGGGGCGATGGGCCGTGTACAGGTGGCCGCCCGGCTGCGCATCGCAGTCGATCTCCGCCACCAGGCTCTTCCAGTACTCGAAGCCGCCCCGGATCTCGGCGTCGAGCCGCTTGGCGGTTTCGAGGCCCCAGCGCTTGATCCACTGCGAGCGGTACAGGCGCCCCGAGGCGTTCTGGCCCTGGCCGCCATTGCGGCTGGTGCAGCCCCAGACCGCCTGGTTGGCCTCGAGCACCGCTGCCTTGACGCCATGGTCGCGCGCCAGGGCCAGGGCTGTCGAAAGGCCGGTGAACCCCGAGCCCACGACGGCGACGTCCACGTCGACGTCGCCGCGGATCGGCCCGTCGTCGGCCGGCGGGGGGCCGGCCGTGCCTACCCAGTAGGTGGGCGCGTATTCCTGGCCCTGGCCGGCCGGGGAAACGAGCGGATCGTAGACGGGATCGTACGGCGCGGCGGGCCGGCGCGGCGAAACCGGGTCATTCGGGGCGGAAACGGAGGCGTCCATGGCGATAGGGACTCGCGGCAGTGTGCGTGGGATGCGTCGGGCGGCGGTGCGGCCGGATCAGCGTGCCGCCGGCAGCGCCGGGCGGTTCTTGCGGAAAGCGTTCTTGACCTGGATCTTGCCGTCGCGGAAGACGAAGAGGTCCACCATGTTGGCCTCGACCCGGCTGCCGTCCAGCGCGGTGCCGACAAAGGTCGATTCCGACACGCCGCGCTCGCCCGCCACCCAGTGATTGCCGTTGAGCCATTGGGCGTCGGGGAAGTTCTCCCAGGCCGCCGCGAAAGCCTTGCGCACCGCTTCGCGCCCCACGTGGCGGGACCCGCAGGCATCCGGGCCGGCGACGGTCTCGAAAACGCAATCGTCGGTCATGAAGGACATCAGGCCGTCGATGTCGTGGCGGTTCCAGGCGTCGGCAAAGCGGGCCAGCATTTCGGCCGTGACGGAAGAAGACATAAGGGTGCGCTCCTGCTGAATCGATGTTCTCTCGGCCCGTGCGAACGCACGGCCACGAATGCGAAGTTACGGATTCGGCAGCGGACCGTCTAGGTCCAGAATCGGGGATTCCGTTGCACCAGGGAGGGGCGCGGGCGCCCGGGGCGCCGGGCAGACCGGAGCGGGGCCGGCCGCCCGGTCCCGCGTGGGGAGAACGTCCCCGGGCCACCTCCGGCCCGGGGACGGCCGGAACGGCCGCTCAGCCGCGCTGGGCCAGCCAGCGGCCGTACAGCACGGCGACCGCGCAGCTGTTGATGCGGGCGTCGACCGAGTCGGCGCGGCTGGTCAGCAGCACCGGCACCCGCGTGCCCAGCACCAGCCCGGCCATTTCGGCCCCCGCCAGGTAGGTCAGGGACTTGTACAGCATGTTGCCCGCCTCGATGTTGGGCACGAGCAGAATGTCCGCCTCGCCCGCCACGGGGGAAACGATGCCCTTGGTCCGGGCGGCCTGGGCGGAGACCGCGTTGTCGAAGGCCAGGGGGCCGTCGACGACGCCGCCGGAGATCTGGCCGCGCTCGACCATCTTGGACAGCGCTGCCGCTTCCAGCGTGGCCGGCATGGCGGGGTTGACCGACTCGGTGGCGCACAGGGCCGCCACCTTGGGCCGCTCGACGCCCAGGGCGCGCGCCAGGTCGATGGCGTTCTGGGCGATATCGGCCTTTTCGGCCAGGCCGGGCGCGATGTTGACCGCGGCGTCTGTGACCAGGAAGGGCTTGGGATAGGCCGCCGCGGCCATGACGAAGGCGTGGCTGATGCGGCGCTGCGTGCGCAACCCGGCCTCGCGGGCGACGATGGCCGCCATGAAGCGGTCGGTGTGCAGGCTGCCTTTCATGAGCATGCGGGCCTTGCCGTCGCGCGCCAGCTCGGCGGCGGTACGCGCGGCCGCCAGTTCGTCGTCGGGCGTGTCGACCACTTCCGCGGCATCGGCAGGCAGGCCGGCCTGTTCGCAGGCCTCGCGGATGCGCGCCTGCGGGCCGACCAGGACGGGTTCGATGTAGCCGAGCTCGCCCGCCTGGAAGGCGGCGCGCAGGCTGTCCGCGGACAGCGGATAGGCTACCGCGGTGCGCATGGCGCCGCAGGCGCGGGCGGCCTGGCGCAGGGGTTCGAAAAGATCCGGACTGCTCATTGCTGCAAGACTCCCATGGCTACGTTACTCCCTGAGTGCGGCGGGCAGCCACAGCGCGAGCTGGGGGAACCAGAGCAAAAGCAGCAGCCCCACCAGTTGCAGACCCATGAACTGCATCATGCCGATGTAAATGTCCTTGAGGTTCCATTGTGGCACCACTCCCTTGAGGAAGTAGGCCGACAGGGCCACCGGCGGCGACATCCAGGCAGTCTGGAGGCAGACGCCGACCAGGGTGGAAAACCATACCAGATCGATGCCCAGCTGCTTGATGACCGGCAGGAAGATGGGCACCACGATCAGGACGATGGGCACCCATTCCAGCGGCCAGCCCAGCAGGAAGATCAGCCCGAGCATCACCAGCAGCATGAGTGTAGGCGACAGGTCCAGCCCGAGCAGGAAACCGGCGATGTAGTCGGCGCTGCCCAGCCGGGAGAATACCGCCCCGAAGTAATTCGAGGCGGCCACCAGCAGCAGGATCATGCAGGAGATTTCCAGGGTGGCGATCACCGCCTTCTTGAAGGCCTCCCAGGTCATCTTCCGGTAGGCCAGGGTGAGCAGCAGGGTGACGAAGCTGCCGCAGGCGCCGGCGTCGGTGGGCGTGGCGACGCCGGCCAGGATCACCCCCAGGGTGGAGGCGATGACCACGACCACGGGCACCGATCCGAACAGCAGCTCGCGGGCCACTTCCCTGCCCGGCCGCCGTTCGGACAGGGGCAGCGGCGGGCCCAGCGACGGGTTCAGGAAACTGCGCACCAGCGTATACAGGATGAACAGGCCCGCCAGCAGCAGCCCCGGCACGATGGCCGCGGCGAACAGCTCGGTGGCGGGCACGCCCACCACCGGCCCCATCACGATCAGCATCACCGAGGGCGGGATAAGTATGCCCAGCGTGCCGCCGGCCGTGATGGCGCCCGCGCTCATGCGCACGTCGTAGCCGCTTTTCATCATGGCGGGCGCGGCCATGACGCCCAGCAGCGTCACCGACGACCCGACGATGCCGGTGGCGGCGGCGAACACCGTGGCCGTCAGCAGCACGGCCAGGTAGAGCGAGCCGCGCACGCCCGCCAGCAGCAGTTGCACGCCGCGGAACAGCCGCTGCACCAGCCCGGACTGCTCCAGCAGGAAGCCCATGAACAGGAAGAACGGCACCGCAGCCAGCGTGGGGTCGCGCATGACCGCGAAGAACTGCAGCGTCATCAGGTGCAGCGCCAGCTGGCCCAGGCCGTACCAGCCCACGCCCAGGGCCACCGCGATCAGCGTGAAGGCGATGGGAAATCCGATGAAGATGGCGGCGACCAGGATCGCCAGGGACAGCAGTCCCAGGATCTCGGGACTCATGGCCATTCTCCCCGGACGGCGGCATAGCCGCTCTTGAGCGTTTCGGACAGGCCCTGGACCAGCAACAGCGCGGCGGCCAGCGGCATGGCGAACTTGAAGGGCCAGACGATGGGCATCCAGGGGCTGGTGACGATGCGCTCGCCGCGCTGGAAAGAAGCCCAGAAGTAGTCCCAGCCGACCCACAGGAACAGGAGCAGCGGCGGAAAAAAGAACACCAGGTAGCAGACCAGGTCGACGGCACCCTGCACCCTGGGGGACCAGCGTTCATACATGAGATCGGTGCGGATATGGCCTTTCCGGTACAGGGTATAGGCGCTACCCACCATGAAAAAGCTGCCGTACAGCATGTAGGTCATGTCGTACGCCCAGATCGTGGGGGCGTTGAAAAAATACCGGCCCACCACTTCGATCACCAGCACGGCCACCATGGGCAGGATCAGCCAGGCAACCAGCCAGCCCGACCCGCGCGCGACCAGGTCCAGGGCGCGCGTCAGGCGGGCGATCCGGCCGGCCGGGGCCGCGGCGGGCCTCGACGACGGTTCGTTCATCGCAATGTTCCTTGCAGACAACGGACGGGGGCCGGCCGGCCCGCGCGCCGGGAAGCGGACGCGCAGGCCGGCCGGAAGCGGCGCCGCAGGCGCTTCAGTCGCTGCGGGTCTCGAGGGCGGCGTTGCCCAGGTTGGAGTACAGGTCCAGGATCTTGGTCCAGTACGGCACCACGGTCTTGCCGAATTCCCGCTGGGAATCCAGGACTTCCTTGAAGAAGGGATCCTTGGCCGCGTAACGGTCGAGCACCGTGTTGGTGGCCTGCACGAAGGCGGGATAGAAATCGTCCGGCGTATCCCGCACCGTCACGCCCTGCGCAGCCAGCTGCTGCAGCGCCTTGGCGTTGCGCGCCACGTTGAAGGCGTAGGTTTCGCCGATGCTGGCCATGGACGCCACCCGGACGATTTCCTGCAGGTCGGGCGCGAGCTTGTCCCAGAACGTCTTGTTGATGAGGACTTCGCCCACGTCCGTGGACTGGTGCAGGCCCTGCAGGTAGTAGTTCTTCCAGACCGTGTGCAGCCCAAGGTTGACGTCGTCGGCCGGGCCTATCCATTCGGCGGCGTCGATGACGCCGCGCTGGGCGGCCGGCACGATCTCGCCGCCGGGCAGCGCCACGGCGGAAATGCCCATCTCCTTGAAGATCTCGCCGGTGATGCCGGGCGGAGAGCGGTACTTCAGCTTGCGGAAGTCGTCCACGCTGCCGATCTCGGACTTGAACCAGCCCAGGGGATCGGGCCCCATGGGCTGCAGCATGAAGACCTCGACATCGGCCTTGAGCACCTCGTGGTAGAACTTGTCCAGCAGCTGATTGCCGCCGCCCTCGTACAGCCATGCCACGTGCGAGAGCTGGTCCAGGCCGGCGCCCGCCCCCGCCATGGGGTTGCTGAACAGGCCGGCCGCCGGGTGCTTGCCGGACCAGTAGTGGGTCCAGGCGTAGCCGCCCTCGACGATGCCCTTGTCGACCGCGTCGAGGATCTCGAACGCCGCCACCACGGCGCCGTCCGGCAGGATCTCGACCTTGAGCCGGCCGTTGGACATTTTGTCGATGCGGTCTCCCCAGCGCTTCATCAGCTCGAAATACATGCTGCTGGTGGGTACCGCCGTCTGCACCCGGATTTTCTGCTGGGCCGCGGCAGGCCCGCCGGTGCACATCATCCATGCGGCCATCGCCAGGCCGCCCGCCCATCTGCGCCAATGTCCCATTTCTGAGCCTCCTCCACTTGCGCGTATCGTTAGAGTTGGATTCGGTCGGCCGCCCGCGCGGCCGCCGCACCGCTAGGCGTTGCGGACTGAGGTAATGCGGTGCGCGCCCAGCCTACACCGCGGGCGGCGGATGCACAACGTAAGGAATGCCCTAGGTCGGGCCGCAAAAAAGGCCGGGCGGCGCTCGCGGCACCGCCCGGCCTCGGGAATGCGCAGCCCCGGCCCCTCGGTCCTCGGGCCGGGACGGGCCGGCTCAGGCCGCCTGCAGGCTGCCGGCGGCAGGAAACAGGGCGTCCACCCTGGCCGCGGCGCGGTCCAGGCCCTGGCGCTGGGCCTCTTCGCCCATCTTGATGCCCTCGGCCGCAACGAACTCGATGTCGTCCATGCCCAGGAAGCCCAGGAACGTCCTGAGATAAGGCGTGATGCTGTCGACCGGTGTGCCTGCTGCCACGCCGCCGCGGGCGTAGAGCACCACCACCCGCTTGTCTCGCAGCAGGCCCTCGGGCACGCCTTCGGGCGTGTAGCGGAACGTGACCCCGGCGCGCGCCACCAGGTCGAAATAGCTCTTGAGCTGGGCCGGCAGGCCGAAGTTGTAGACGGGCACGGCGATCACCACGCGCTCGGCCGCCGACAGCTCGGCGACCAGCGCGTCGCTGAGCGCCACGATTTCCCGCTGGGCCTCGGTCCGCGCCTCGGGCGCGGTGAACAGGGCGCCGGCCGTGGCGGCATCGAAGTACGGCACCGGCTCGGCACCGAGGTCGCGCACCGTGATCCGCGCGGCGGGATCGGCCTGGCGAATACGTTCGATGGCACGGTACGCCAGCCGGGAAGAATGGGATTGGTCCCCCAGGATGGAGGACAGGATGACCAGGGTGTTCATGGCGTTTCTCCTTGGGCGGGCAACCCCGCGCAGCGATTCGATGCCGCCACTTTAGGCCAGTTCACTCGACGCATAAATCGCTGATCGATGTATGATCCGTTCCATAAATAGGACAATCATGCGCGACCTCAACGACCTGTATTACTTTTCCCAGGTGGTCGAGCACGGCGGCTTCAGCGCCGCCGCCCGGGCGCTGGACCTGCCCAAGTCCAAGCTGTCGCGCCGCATCGCGCGGCTGGAGGAAGACCTGGGCGTGCGCCTGCTGCAGCGCACGACCCGGCGCCTGAACCTGACGGCCGCAGGCGAGCGCTACCTGCTCCATTGCCGCGAAATCTCGTCCTCGGCGCGGGCGGCCGACGAGGTCATCCGCCAGCTGCAGGCCGAGCCGTCGGGGCCGGTCCGGCTGAGCTGCCCGGTGGCGATCGCCCAGCAGGCGCTGGCCAGCCTGCTGCCGGAATTCCTCGCCGCGTGGCCCGCGGTCCGGCTGCAGGTGCTGGTCACCAACCGCCGCATCGACCTGATCCGCGAAGGCGTGGACCTGGCCCTGCGAGTGCGCACCGCACCCGATACCGACCCGGGCCTGATCGCCCGCCGCCTGGGCGGCACCAGTTCGCAACTGGTGGCCAGCCCCTCCTACGTGCAGCGCTTCGGCAACCCGGCGGAGCCCGACGACCTGTCCCGACACGCCACGCTGTGCTTCGCCGACTCCGGCGGCACCCAGCAATGGGAACTGGCCGACGGCAAGGGGCGCGTGCGCACCGTGGCGCACGCGCCCAGCCTCTGCTGCAACGATTTCCCGGTGCTGGTGGAAGCCGCCGTACGGGGCCGCGGCATCGCGCTGCTGCCCGAGGTGGCCACCCGCGACGCACTGCGGCGCGGCGAGCTGGTGCAGGTGCTGCCCCAGTGGCAATCGCCCGAGGGCATACTGCACTGCGTCTACCCCTCGCGCCGCGGCATGGTACCGGCGGTGCGCATGCTGCTGGATTTTCTGGCCGAGCGCCTGCCTGCGGCCTACGCGCGGCCTTAGGGCCTTTGCGCCCGGGCCTCAGTAACCCCGCGCACGCTCCACCGTACCGGACACGGGCCGCCCGGCGGCCAGGTCGCGGATCTTGGCGGCGATCTGGCGCACCGCTTCCTCGCGCAGGGTGAACCCCGCGATGTGCGGCGTCACGCGAATGGCCGGGTGGGACCAGAACGGGTGCCCGGCGGGCAACGGCTCGGTCTCGAACACGTCCAGCACCGCACCCTGCAGGCGCCCGCTGTCCAGCAGCGGGATCAGGTCTTCCTCGGCCAGGTGGCCGCCCCGCCCGATGTTGACCAGCCAGGCGTCCGGCAACAGCCGGCCCAGCGTGTCCCGGTTCAGGATGTGGCGGGTATCCGGGGTCAGCGGCAGCACGTTGACGAGGACCCGCGTGCGCGCCAGGAACTCCGGCAGCCTGCCGGCCCCGGCATAGGACTGCACGCCGGGAAGCTCGCGCGGGCTGCGCGACCAGCCCGCAACCGGAAACCCAAAGCCGGCCACGGCCTGCGCCACCCGGGCCCCCACCGCGCCCAGCCCCAGCACGCCGACCGGCCATTGCTCCCGGGACGGCGGCGGCCGGCGGATCCAGCGGCCTTCGCGCCGGGCCTGGTCGTAGGCGTCGAAATCGCGCGCCGCGCACCACAGGGCATGCAGCACGTATTCGGCCATCTGCACGCCCATGCCCGCGTCTTCCAGCCGCACCACCCGCAGCCCCGGGGGCAGCGTGGGCAGGGCCAGGATGGCGTCGACCCCCGCTCCCAGGTTGAATACCGTCTTCAGCCCTGTTTCGCGCGAGAAAAGCTCGGCCGGCGGGTGCCATACGATGGCCAGTTCCGCGCCCTGCGGCGGCAGGCCGGGATGCCAGGGGACGATGCGGCACTCGGGCAGCGCCCGCTCGAAGTCGCGGATCCAGGGAGCGGAATCGTGTTCGGAAGAGGCGAAAAGAATCTGCATGCGGCGTGGAGGGTAGAAGTGGCGGGGAAAGACCCGGACGGCGCAGCGCTCGCGGGCGCCGCCCCGCAACGTATCACGAAAGCGGCGCCGCCGGCATGCGCAGCCGGGCGCGCAGGCCGGTGCCGCCGCGGGCGTTGGGCTCGCCGTCCATCAGCTCGACGTCGCCGCCGTTGCGGCGCGCGAACGCGCGGGCGATGGCCAGCCCCAGGCCGGAGCCCGAGGGCTGCGCCTCGCCGCGCTCGGCCCCGGCACGGTCGAAACGCTCGAAAGCGCGCTGCCGCAGGCCCGGGTTCAGGCCCGGCCCGTTGTCCGCGACGGCCACGCTGACCTGGCCGTCGCGGCAGGCGGCGGCGGAAACGGTGATGCGCGCGCGCGGACCGGCATAGTGGATGGCGTTGTGCACCAGGTTGGACAAGGCCTCGTGCAATTCGGCCGGGTTGCCCTGCGTACGCAGGGGCCCGGCCAGGTCATCCCTGGGCTCCCAGCCCAGGTCCTGGTCCCGCTCGCGGGCCAGGGGCAGGTACTGCAGGACGACCGCGCGGGCGATCTCCCCGAGGTCGATCGTTTGGGGCACCGGCGCGGCGTCGCCCGCGTGGCTGGCGTGCGCCAGCGCCAGCAGTTGCTCGGCCAGCCGGCGCATCCGCCCGAGCTGCGCCACGATGGCGCGCAGGCTTTCGCGCATGCGGCCCGGGTCGGGCTCGCGCAGGGCGTACTCCGCCTGGGTCAGCATGATGGCCAGCGGCGTGCGCAGCTGGTGCGAGGCATCGGCCAGGAACTGCGACTGCTCGGCCAGCACCTTGCGGTAGCGCTCGACGTGGTCGTTGACCGCCTCGACCAGCGGCGCCACCTCGGAGGGTACGCCGGTGGCGTCCAGCGGCATGAGGTCGTCGGGCGGACGCGCCTGGACCTCGTCGCGCAGCCGCTCCAGCGGCCGCAGGGCCCAGGCCACGCCCAGCCAGACCAGGATGACCACCAGTCCCAACATGCGGATGTCGCGCAGGAACTCCTGGCGCCACGCCTCCCGCTCGGCGGCGATGCGCGGGCCGGTGGTTTCGGCCACCACGACCATGACCTGCCGTCGCACGCCCCCGAAATAGAGGTCGCGCAGCACGGCCACGCTGCGAATGGGCTCGTCCCGGTACTCGGCGTCGAAGAACACGGCCACGCCGGGAGTCTCGGGCCATTGCGGCGGGCGCGGCAGATCACGCACCCCCAGCAGCACGCGGCCCGCGGCGTCCTGGGGGTCCGGCCCGGCGACGGTCCCGGCCGGCGGGTAGATCTCGTCGATCCGGTAGTACTTGCGCACCCCGGCCTTGGACTCCAGCAGGGCCTGGGCATAGACGGGCGCGTGGACCTGCAGGGTGCCGTCCTCGGCCAGATCCACGCTGCTTTCGAGCAACCGCGCGGGTTCCAGCAGGCCGTTGTCGTAGGCCGCGTCGGTCATGTCGGCCAGGGTGCGGTAGTCGTTCCAGCTGTCCAGCGCCAGCAGCAGCACGATGCCCGGCAGCAGCAGGAACAGCAGCAGGCCCCGGATGCCGGGCCGGCCCGGCCGGAAGGGCCGCGCGCCGGAGCGGCGCGCGGGCGCGGCGCCCGGCCGGGTAGGCATGTCAGGCGGGAGCCGCCGGCGGCCCGCCAGCCAGGCTTTCCAGCATATAGCCCAGCCCGCGCACGGTCACGATACGCACGTTGCTGCCCGCGAGCTTCTTGCGCAGGCGGTGCAGCACCACCTCGATGGCGTCGAGGTTGGCCTCGCTTTCGTGCGTGAAGACCTTGCCGAACAGCTGGGACTTGTCCACCGGGTAGCCGCTGCGCGTGAGCAGCGCCGCCAGGGCCGCATGTTCGCGCGGGGTCAGCAGCAGCAGCGAGCCGTCCAGGGTGAAGGACCGGCTTTCGCTGTCGTAGGACAGCGCGCCGCACTGCAGGCGGGGATGCTGGCGCCCCCGGCTGCGGCGCACCAGGGCGGTCAGGCGGGCCTCCAGCTCTTCGAGCGCGAAAGGCTTGGTGAGGAAATCGTCCGCGCCCAGGTTCAGGCCCCGCACGCGGTCCTGCAGGGCGCCCTGCGCCGTGAGCAGCAGCACCGGCGTGCGGTCGTCTCGGTTGCGCATTTCGCGCAGCAGCACCAGCCCGTGCTTGTCCGGCAGGCGCAGGTCCATGACGATGGCGTCGTACTCGTTGCCGGCCATGTAGGCCTCGGCGGTGCGGGCATCCGCAGCGTGGTCCGGCACGAAGCCGCTCTGGGCCAGCGCGCGCACCAGCCAGGCGGCCATGTCGCGCTCGTCCTCAACGACCAAGATGCGCATGGCTCTCCCGGTCTTCGGCAGCGTTCTCGACCCGCGGGCCGTGGACCCGTTGCCGCAGGTAGCGGGTTTCGTGGTGACGGCGGAACAGGACGGCCGACAGTTCGTTCAGCGCCTGGGTGTAGACCTCGCGCTTGAACTCGATGACCGCGTCCAGCGGCACCCAGAACTGGCTCCAGCGCCAGGCATCGAACTCCGGGCGCTGCGAGGCCCGCAGGCAGACGTCGGTATCCCGCCCGATCAGGCGCAGCAGGAACCAGATCTGCTTCTGGCCCTTGTAGTGGCCCCGCCATTCGCGCCGGACGAAGTTGTCCGGCACGTTGTAGCGCAGCCAGTCCCTAGTGCGTCCCAATATGCGTACATGCTCGGGCTTCAGGCCGACTTCCTCGTGGAGCTCGCGGTACATGGCCTGTACCGGGCTTTCGCCGTGCTTGATGCCGCCCTGCGGGAACTGCCAGGCGTGCTCCCGAATCCGTTTGCCCCAAAAGACCTCGTTCTTTTGGTTGACCAGAATGATGCCCACATTGGGACGGTAGCCTTCGCGGTCGAGCATGGGCCACCCCCAGCGAATTCAATACAATTGCGTCTGATTATACGTATCCGCGGGCATTTTGATCCGCGGGCCCGCCCCTTCCCGACGATTTTTCCATGCTCGCATCCCGCTACCATATCAACACGCTCAAGGAAGCCCCCGCCGACGCCGAGGTCGCCAGCCACCAGCTCATGACCCGGGCCGGCATGATCCGCAAACTGGCGGGCGGCATCTACACCTACATGCCGCTGGGGCTGCGGGTCGTCCGCAAGATCGAGGCCATCGTCCGCGACGAGATGAACGCGGCCGGCGCCGTCGAATTGCTCATGCCGGTGGTCCAGCCGGCAGAGCTCTGGATGGAATCGGGGCGCTGGGAGCAGTACGGGCCCGAACTGCTGCGCATCAAGGACCGCCACCAGCGCGATTTCGTCCTGCAGCCCACGTCCGAGGAAGTCGTCACCGACATCGCCCGCAACGAGATCCACAGCTGGCGCCAGCTGCCGGTCAACTTCTATCACATCCAGACCAAGTTCCGGGACGAACGGCGGCCCCGCTTCGGAGTCATGCGCGGGCGCGAGTTCACCATGAAGGATGCCTATTCCTTCGATCGGGACGAGGCGGGCGCCGCCCGCAGCTACGACGCCATGTTCGCCGCCTACCATCGCATCTTCACGCGCCTGGGCCTGGCCTTCCGGGCGGTGGCGGCCGACACCGGCTCGATCGGCGGCAGCCGCAGCCACGAGTTCCAGGTGATCGCCGACACCGGCGAAGACCTCCTGGTCTACGACCCGGCCGGCGACTACGCGGCCAACATCGAGCTGGCCGAGGCGCCCTGCCTGATCGCGCAGCGCGCCGCGCCGGCGGCGGAATTGGCCTGCACGCCCACGCCCGGCGCCGCCAAGTGCGAGGCGGTCGCCGAGCTGCTGGGCCTGCCGCTGGAGCGCACCGTCAAGTCCATCGTGCTGGCCGTCGACGCCGAAGGCGCGACTCCGCAGATCTGGCTGCTGCTGGTGCGCGGCGACCACGCGCTCAACGAGGTCAAGGCCGGCAAGCTGCCCGGCCTGGCCGGCTGGCGCTTCGCCACCGAGGCCGAGATCGTCGAGCATTTCGGCTGCCCGCCCGGCTACCTGGGCCCCGTCGGCACGGCGCGGCCGGTGCGCCTGGCGGTCGACCGCACCGTGGCCAACATGAGCGATTTCGTCTGCGGCGCCAACCGGCCGGACCACCACTACACCGGCGTGAACTGGGGACGCGACCTGCCCGAACCCGAACTGGTGGCTGACCTGCGCAACGTGGTCGAGGGCGATCCCGCCCCGTCCGGCCACGAAAGCGGGCTGGCGATCCAGCGGGGCATCGAGGTGGGCCACGTCTTCTTCCTGGGCACCAAGTATTCCGAGGCCCTGAAGGCCACCTTCCTGGACGAGACCGGCAAGCCGGTGGTCATGCAGATGGGCTGCTACGGCATCGGCATTACCCGCATCGCCGGTGCGGCCATCGAGCAGAACCACGATGCCCGCGGCATCTGCTGGCCGCGCGCCATCGCGCCGTTCGAAGTCGTGATCTGCACCATCGGCTGGGGCAAAAGTGCAACGGTGCGTGACACCGCCCGCGCCCTGTACGATGCGCTGCGCGCGCGCGGCGTGGACGTCGTGCTGGACGACCGCGACCAGCGCCCGGGCGTCATGTTCGCCGAATGGGAGCTGATCGGCGTCCCCCTGCGCGTAACAGTTGGAGAGCGCGGGCTGGCCGAAGGTATGGTCGAATTGCAGGCCCGGCGCGATGCCCAGGCCGAGAAAGTCCCGGCCGACACGGCGCTGGAACGCGCGCTGGAACGCCTCGAGACGCTCTAGGGCGCCCCTTTCTTGGACATCGTGACGGACTCCTCAGCACCGACCTCGACCCTGGACGTGCGCGTCTACTACGAGGACACCGACGCCGGCGGCGTGGTCTTCTACGCCAACTACCTCAAGTTCATGGAACGCGGCCGCACGGAATGGCTGCGCCGCCTGGGCGTGGACCAGTCCGACCTGGCCGTGCGCGCGCGGCGGGTGTTCGTGGTGACCGGGCTGGACATGGCCTACCGCCGGCCCGCCCGGCTGGACGACCTGATCACCATCCACAGCCGGGTCACACGACTGGGCCGCGCTTCGATACACTTCGCGCAGCACGCCACCCGCGGCGGGGAACTGCTGGCGCAGGGCAACATCCAAATCTGCTGCGTGGACGCCCAAACCCTCAGGCCCGCCCCCTTGCCGGACGAACTGCGGACCAAACTGGAATCCATCCTTCTGGAATAACTCATGCAAGCCACCACCGACATGTCGATGCTCACGCTGATCCTGAACGCCAGCGTGCCCGTGCAGCTGATCATGCTCCTGCTGGTCGGGATTTCCATCATGTCCTGGACATATATCTTCGGCAAGCGCGCGGCCATCAAGCAGGCCGAAAGCCAGACCCGCCGGTTCGAGGACGATTTCTGGTCCGGCGGCGACCTGTCCATGCTGCAGCAGGCGGTGTCGAGCCGGCGCGCCGAGCACGGTGCCCTGGCCCGCATCTTCGAGGCGGGCATGGCCGAGTTCCTCAAGGCCCGCCGCAACGCCTCCGGCGACATCCACGCGGTCCTCGACGGACCGCGCCGTGCCATGCGGGCCGCCTACCAGCGCGAAATGGACGCCCTGGAGGCCCACCTGAACTTCCTGGCCTCGGCCGGCTCGGTCAGCCCCTACGTCGGCCTGCTGGGCACGGTGTGGGGCATCATGCACGCCTTCGTGGGGCTGGCCAACGTGCAGCAGGCCACCCTGGCCTCGGTGGCGCCCGGCATCGCCGAGGCGCTGATCGCCACCGCGATCGGCCTGTTCGCGGCCATCCCCGCCGTGGTGGCCTACAACCGCTACACCCACGACATCGACCGCCTGTCGATCCGCTTCGACAGCTTCATCGACGAATTCCTCAACATCCTGCAACGCCAGGTGCGCTGATGCCATCCGCCCGCTCCGGCGGCGGCCGCGGCCGCCGCCTCAAGAACGATATCAACGTCGTGCCCTATATCGACGTGATGCTGGTCCTGCTGGTGATCTTCATGGTGACCGCCCCGTTGATCACCCCGGGGCTCATCGACCTGCCCACCGTCGGACAGGCCGCCAGCGTCCCCACCCGGCCGCTCGAGGTCCAGATCTCGGCCGACGGCAGCGTGGCGCTGCGCGACCGCGAGGCCGGCGCCGACCCGCAGACGGTTGCCCGGGCCCAACTGGTCCAGGAAGTCCAGTCCCGCCTCGCGCCCGAACAGCCGGTAGTCATCGCCGCCGACGGCAAGGTGCCCTACGAATCGGTCGTCAAGGTCATGGACGAACTGCGCGCCTCCGGCGTCGCCCGCCTGGGCCTGCTCGTCGGCCAGCAGGCCGGCGGGGGAACCGACGCGCCGCGGCCGGGCCGGCCCTGATCCGCACGGTGACCGCGCCATGACGCCTCCCTTCCGACACGCCAGCGCCCCGCCCGGCACGCCCGGGCAGGCCCGCAACTGGCGGCCGTTCGTGCTCGCCGTGCTGGTGCACCTGCTGCTGCTGATCATGCTGATCGTCGGGCTGGCCTGGAAGACCAAGCCGCCCGGCCCGGTCCAGGTCGAACTCTGGGCCCAGGGCGACAGCCCCGACTCCCCGCCTCCGACGCCGGAACCGGAGCCCGCCCCGCCGCCGAAACCCGCGCCCGAACCGGCGCCCCGCCCCCAGCCCGAGCCGGCGCCCCCGCCGCGCGCCCGGCCGCCGGCCGACGAAGTCGACCCGGACATCGCCCTGGAAGAGGCCCGCAAACGCAAGGCCGAACAGGAAAAGGCCGAACGCGAGGCGCAGCGCCGGGAGCAGGAACGGCTGCAGCGCGAACGCGAACAGGCCGAAGCGAAGGAACGCCAGCGCCTGGAACAGGAGCGCCAGGCCGCCGAGAAGGCCGAAGCCGAGCGCCAGGCCCAGGCCCGCGAGGAAGCGGCCCGCAAGGCCGCCGCGGAAAAGGCGGCAGCCGAGAAGGCCGCGGCCGAGAAAGCGGCCGCCGAAAAGGCTGCGGCGGAGAAAGCGGCGGCGGAGAAGGCCGCGGCCGAAAAAGCCGCCGCCGAGAAGGCGGCCGCCGAAAAGAAGGCCAAAGAAGAGGCCGCACGCAAGGCCGCCGCCGAACGCGAGCGCAAATTGCGCGAAGCGTTCCGCAACGACGCCCTGGGCGCGGCCGGGCTGCCGACCGGCACCGCCGACCGCAACCAGGCGGGCGGCGGGCGCGACGACGGCTATGCGGGCCAGGTGCGCGCCTGCATCCAGCCCGGCGTGGCCTACCCCGTGCCGCCGCGCAGCGGCTCGGCCAACCCTACGGCCCAATACCGGGTACAGTTGAAATCCGACGGCGCGGTGGCCGGCGTGGCGCTGACCAGTTCGTCCGGCATCGCGGGCTTCGACCGCGCGGTCGAGACCGGCATCCGCCGCTGCTCGCCCTTCCCCCGCCCGCCCTCGGGCCGCTATCCGTCGGTCATCGACGTGATTTATCGTATGTACGATTGACAGGAGACCGCCGCTCATGACTGCACAACCCCACATCCGATACGCCGCAGCCGCCGCGCCGGCCCGCCGCCTGCTGGCGGCCCTGGCCCTGCTGCTGGCCGCGGCGCTGCTGTGGCGGCCGGCCCAGGCCCAGCTCAGGGTCGACATATCGGGCACCGGCGCGACGCAATACCCCATCGCCATTGCCGACTTCTCGGGCGACGACACGGGCCGCAGCATCGCTGATGTCATCCGCGCCGACCTGACGCGCACCGGCCAGTTCCGCCTGGTGAGCGCGGTCGGCTCGGCGCTGACGGTGGACACGCCCGTGGCCTACGACGACTGGCGCGCGCGCGGCGCCGACACCGTGGCCTACGGCAGCATCAGCCGCTCGCCGGACGGCCGCTACGACATCCGCTACCGCCTGGCCGACACCGTCCAGCACGGCCAGCTCGACGGCGTGGCCTTTACCGGCACCGAGCGCGAGCTGCGCCGCATCGCCCACCAGATCGCCGACCGCATCTACGAAAAGATCACCGGCGTGCGCGGGGTGTTCTCCACCCATATCGCCTATGTGCTGAAGCAGGGCGGCACCTACGAACTGCAGGTAGCCGACGCCGACGGCCAGGCGCCGCGCGTGGCGCTGCGCTCGCGCGAGCCCATCATCTCGCCGGCCTGGTCGCCAGACGGCACCAAGCTGGCCTACGTCAGCTTCGAATCGGGCAAGCCGGTGGTGTACGTGCAGACGCTGTCTTCCAGCCAGCGCGTGCCGGTGGCGAATTACAAAGGCAACAATTCCGCACCGGCCTGGTCGCCCGACGGCGGCCGCCTGGCCCTGGTGCTGACCCGCGACGGGTTGTCGCAGATCTACGTCGTCAACGCCGACGGTTCAGGCCTGCGCCGGGTAACCCGTTCCCCCATGATCGACACCGAGCCCGTGTTCAGCCCGGACGGCGGGTCCCTCTATTTCACCAGCGACCGCAGCGGCAGCCCGCAGATCTACCAGACGAGCCTGGACGGCTCGGAGCCGCGGCGTGTGACATTCAATGGTGGTTACAATATTTCACCCCGGATTTCCCCCGATGGCCGGACCCTGCTGTACGTTAGCCGGCGTGATGGCGCATTTAGGATCGCGTCGCTGGATTTGTCTTCCGGCAACGAGACCTTGCTGACCAACGGCCGGGACGACCAATCGCCCAGTTTCGCGCCCAATGGAATGCAAGTACTATACGCCGCCGTCCAGAATGGCCGTAGCGTATTGGCGGGCGTATCGAGCGACGGGCGTGTACGGCAAACCCTGTCGGTCCTCAACGGCGAAGTACGCGAACCCACCTGGGGGCCATTTCCCCAATAAACGTGTGAGTCTCTTTGCAAAGGAAATATCATGAGATCGCGCATTGCCAAAAGCCTTACGATTGGTGCGCTGGCCGCCGCCCTCGCGGCGTGCAGTTCCGTACCGCTCGACGAGCAGGGGACCGACCAGGGTGCCGCCGGCCAGGGTGCCGGCTCGGGCGCCTCGACCGGCCAGATCATGGATCCGTTCAACCCGCAAAGCGTGCTGGCCCAGCAGCGCTCGGTGTATTTCGATTTCGATAGCTACACGGTGTCCGAGCAGTACCGCGGCCTGGTCGAGACCCATGCCCGCTACCTGGCCGGCCATGGCCAGCAGCGCGTCGTGATCGAAGGCAACACCGACGAACGCGGCGGCGCCGAGTACAACCTGGCCCTGGGCCAGCGCCGTGCCGATGCCGTGCGCCGCATGATGACCCTCATGGGCGTGAGCGACAGCCAGATCGAGGTCATCAGCTTCGGCAAGGAAAAACCCAAGGCCACGGGCAACACCGAAGCCGACTACGCCGAGAATCGTCGCGCCGACATCGTCTACCAGCGCTGATCCGGCGATAATGATCGCAGCGGCGGGGCGCCACTTCCGGGCGCCCCGCTCGCCTGACGAACCGGAACCCCATATCCCATGAGTGTCCTTTTCCCGTCCCTGCAGAAGGGGATGCTGGCGGCCGCGGTGGCCACTGCCGCAATGGCCAGCGCCCCGGCGCACGCGTTTGCCGACGACGAGGCCCGCAAGGCCATCCTGGAATTGCGCCAGCAGGTGCGCCAGCTGACCGAGCAGAACCAGCGCGCCACGCTGCAGCTGGCCGACCAGATCGACGCGCTGCAGCGCGAAGTGGCCCGCCTGCGCGGCGAAGTCGAACAGGCTTCCCGCCCTGCCCCGCCCAGCGCGAACCACGCCGGCGGCGCGGACGGCCCGGCCGTGTCCAACCCGCAGGAGCAGGCGGCCTACGACGGCGCCATCGATCTCTACCGCAAGGGCCAGTACAAGGAAGCCTCGGAAGCGCTGGCGGCCTTCTCCGCCATGTACCCGACCAGCGCCCTGACGCCTACCGCGCAGTTCTACCAGGGCAGCAGCCGCTACATGGTCAAAGACTACAAGGGCGCCATCGCGCAATTGCAGGCCCTGGTCAACCAGTCGCCCGACAACGCCCGCGCACCCGACGCGCTGCTGGTGGTCGCCGGCAGCCAGGTCGAGCTCAACGACCGCGCCGGCGCCAAGGCGACGCTGCAGCGCCTGGTCAAGGCCTACCCGGGCACGCCCGCTGCCGAAGCGGCCGGCAAGCGGCTGGAACTGCTGCAATAGCCGCCCCGCCGGGGCAGCCGACAGCCGGCCTGCGGGCCGGCTTTTTTGTCGCCGGGCCGTCCCAAGACAAAAAGCCCCCTTGGGGGGCAGCAAGCCGAAGGCGCAGCGTGGGGGGCCATTTCTATCGCCGGGCCGCCCCAAGACAAAAAGCCCCCTTGGGGGGCAGCAAGCCGAAGGCGGCGTGGGGATTTATGTCATGCGCCGCCGAACCGCATCAGCAAGGCGACCCCGCCCACGATCAATACGATGCCCGCCCATTCGCGGCGGGTGGTGTCGTGCGCGAAGACGCGCCGCGACAGCATCTGGGCGAACAGCACTTCCACCAGGCCCAGGGTGCGCACATGCACCGCCGCGGCCAGGGCGAAGCCGATGAACCAGCCCTGCGAAGCCAGGGCCCCCAGCAGGCCGCCGCCCAGCGAAGACCGCCAGGCTTTCAGGCAGGCGGCCAGCAGGGCCCGGTCGAACAGCGCCATCCAGGCCGCCAGCATGCATGCCTGGATGCCCAGCGACCAGGCGAGCGTCCAGGTCGCGCGGACCAGGAAGGAACCGCCATCCAGGGACAGGATGGCACCGCGAAAACCGACGGCCGCCATGGCGAAGCAGGCGCCCGAGACGAGGCCCAGCAGCACCGGCCGGGCCGAATCCAGGCTGGCCCGGCCGACGCCTGGCTTGAAGGACATCAGTACCACGCCCAGGGTGGCGATCAGCACGCCGGCGGCCCCGCCCGGCGTGAAGGGGTCGCCCAGCACCGCGAAGCCGAAAACCGCCACCTGGATGGGCTCGGTCTTGGTCCATGCGGTCACCACCACGAAGGCGCGCTCGCGCATGGCGGCCAGCATCAGCGCCGTAGCCAGGATCTGCACCAGCGCGCCGCCGCAGACGAAGGCCAGGAAGCGCCCGCCGGGAGCGGGCGGCGCCTCGCCGGTGGCCGCCAGCACCAGGGCCAGGAACACCAGGGCGAAGGGAAAGCCGTAGAGAAAGCGCACCTGGGTGGCGCCCAGGGTGCCGAGCGTGGCCGTCAGACTGCGCTGGACCGCGTTGCGTCCCGCCTGGGCGGCGGCCGCCACCAGCGTCGCGGGCACCCAGAGCCAGGAAATATCCACCGCACAGCCTCCGATCGCGCGGGCCGCGGCCCGCAATGGGACGCTACCGTAACACGATTCATCCGGATGCGGCCGGCGGATCCGGCCAGGGCGGCACGCAGGCCTCGCGCGCGGTGTAGAGGCGATGCAGGGTGATCTTGCGCACTTCGGCCTTGCTGATCTCGATATGGGACTTCAGCATCCACCCGGCCTCGCCGGCGCGGCGCGCCAGCACCGCGCGCAGGATGGCGGCATGCTCGTCGTAGGTGGCATCCACCCGCGGCGGCTTGGTGAAATCGAGCCGCCGCACGATACGGATCTTTTCCGTGACGTCGCGGTGGATCTGCGCCATTTCCGGGTTGCCGGCGGCGGCCACCAGGCCGCAATGGAAATCCTCGTCCATGCGCGCCACCCGCAGGCCGTCGCGCAGGCGCTGGCCGGGCGGGACCAGCCAGGCCTGGCGCAGCGCGTCCAGCCCCGGCGGATTGCCGTCGCCGTCGCGGGCGCACAGGCGCTCGACGGCAGCCAGCTCGAGCACGACGCGCACGTCGTATAGCGCCTCGAAGCGCTGGAAATCGAAAGGCCGGACCTGCCAGCCGCTGCGCAGGCGCACCTGCACGAAGCCTTCGCGCTGCAGCCGGTAAAGCGCCTGGCGCACCGGCGTGCGGCTGGCGCCCGTGCGGGCGGCGACGTCGGCCTCGGTAAAGCGCTCGCCCGGCAGCAGGCGGAACTCCCAGAGGTCGTTCTTGATCCGCTCGTACACCTGGTCGGCGAGCTTGTCGGGCGCGCCGCCCCGCTCGCGCGCCTGCGCCACCTGTACGACGCCCAGCCGCATGTCAGCCTGCCTCGCAGGCGGCATCCTGCGCCAGGACCAACAGCGGGTCGCCGGTGTTGACCGCACGGCCCGCGGCGCAGCGGATGCGCGCCACCCGGCCGGCGACCGGGGCGGTGACGGTGAGCTCCATTTTCATGGCCTCGACCACGATCAGCGGCTCGCCGGCCTGCACCGCCTGGCCGGGCTCGACCAGGATCTTCCACACGCTGCCGCACAGGTCGGCGGCGACCAGGCGCTCGCCCTCCAGGAGCTCGGGCACTTCCTCGGCCGGCACTTCCTGCGGCATGCCGGAAGTTTCTTCCGCCTGCCAGAGGGCGACCTCGGCGTCGAAGGCCTGCTTCTGGGCGGCGCGAAAGGCCGCGATCTCGTCCGCGTGCGCTTCCAGGAAGCGGGTGTGCTGCGCGAAGTCGAAGACTTCTTCTTCGATGCGCACGCCCGCGCGGCCATGGCGGAAATCCTCGCGCAGCGTGTCGAGTTCGGCCTCGGAGACCGGATAGAAGCGCACCTGGTCGAAGAACTTCAGCAGCCAGGGCTCGCCGGGCACGAAGGCCGGATTCTCCAGGAAGGTGTTCCAGATGGGCAGGGTGCGGCCCACCAGCTGGTAGCCGCCGGGCGAGTCCATGCCGTAGATGCACATGTAGACGCCGCCGATGCCCACCGTGCCTTCGGCGGTGAACGTGCGGGCGGGGTTGTACTTGGAGGTCAGCAGGCGGTGGCGCGGGTCGATGGGCACGGCGCACGGGGCGCCGAGGTAGACGTCGCCCAGGCCCAGCACCATGTAGCTGGCGTCGAAGACGATGCGGCGCACGTCGTCGCGGCTGGGCAGGCCGTTGATGCGCTGGATGAAATCCACATTGTTGGGCAGCCACGGTGCCTGCGGGCGCACCGTCTCGCGATAGCGCCTGACCGCGCCCAGGGTGGCGGAATCCTCGAAGGCCATGGGCAGGTGCAGGACACGGGTGGGAACGCGCAGCGCGGATACGTCCGGCAGCGCGGTTTCCAGCGCCAGCAGATAACGCAGCAGCGCGTCCTGGCGCAACACCCGGCCGTCGTAGCGGATCTGCAGCGAACGCACGCCCGGCGACAGCTCTTCGATGCCCGGCAGCGGCTCCCGGCGCATGGCCTGCATGAGCACGTGCACGCGCATGCGCAGGGCCAGGTCGAGCACGTTCTCCCCGTACTCCAGCAGCACGTAGCCGTCGCCGGCCTGCCGGTAGGCGACCGCGGGACGCCCGTCGGCCGCGGGCAGGCAGGCCAGCACGGCCGCCGGACGGCCGGTGGGCGGCGCGACCGCGAACAGGGGCGACTGCGCCGGGGCCGGGGCTGGGGTGGGAGCCCGGGCCGGAATCGACGCCGGCGCCGATAGCGGAGCCGATGGCGGCGACGACGCAGACGTGGATGCGGATGCGGATATGGGCGGGGATGCGGGCACGGGCGCCAGCGCGTCGATACTGGCGTCCTGGGCTGCCTCCAGCGCCACGGCCTGCGCGTAGTCCAGCAGCCGGAAGCGGATGCGGTCGCCCGGCTTGACCTGCCCCACCTTCCAGAGCTCCGCCCTGGCGATGGTGGCCGGGCAGACGAAGCCGCCCAGGCTGGGGCCGTCGCGCGTGAGGATGACCGGGCTGTCGCCGGTGAAGTTGATGCTGCCTATGGCATATTCGCAGTCGTGGATATTCGACGGGTGCAGCCCGGCCTCGCCGCCGTCCGCACGCGCCCAGGACGGCCTGGGACCGGTCAGGCGCACGCCCAGCCTGTTGGAGTTGTAGTGCACTTCCCAGGCATGGGAGAAGAACTCCTCCATGGCCTGCGGCGTGAAGAAATCCGGCGCGCCGTGCGGGCCGCAGAGCACGCCGATTTCCCATTCGCTGCCGTACCCGGGAATCATTTCCGGCGGCAGCGGCCGCGGGGAGGCCGCCGGCGCCGGCGTCGTGCAGGCCGGCAGGCCGGGCCGCGACAGCGCCAGCATGTCGCCGGCGCGCAGGATGCGGCCGGCGTGCCCGCCGAACCGGCCCAGCGCGAAGGTGGCGCGGCTGCCCAGGTAGACCGGCACATCGATGCCGTTGCGTACCGCCAGGTAGCTGCGGCAGCCGGCCAGTGCGCGTCCCATCGCCAGCACCTGGCCGGCGCGCACGGCCACCGGCGCCCACATGGGCACCGGTTCGCCGTCGAGCCGCGCCTCGCACGCCGCCCCGGTCAGCGCGACCACGGCGTCGCCATGGAAACGCAGGGTCGGCCCAACCAGGGTAGCCTCGATTCCGGCCGCCGAAGAGTGGTTGCCGACGATGCGGTTGGCCAGCCGGAAGGCGTAGTCGTCCATGGGGCCGGAGGGCGGCACGCCGATGTCCCAGTACCCGGTGCGGCCGGGGTAATCCTGCACGCTGGTGTAGGTGCCGGGCTCGACGATCTCGATCGCCGATGGCCGGTAGCGGAAGCCCTCCAGGAAGCCGGTCGAAACCCGTCCCTGCCGGAAGGCCGGCTCGTCGACGATCTGCCGCAGATAGTCCAGGTTGGTGGCGATGCCGTGCAGGCGGGTGGCCGCGAGCGCGGCGGCGAGCCGGTCCAGGGCCTGCTCGCGGGTCGGGCCGTGGGCGATCACCTTGGCCAGCATGGGGTCGTAGAAGCTCGGCACCTCGGTACCGGTGGCGACCCAGCCGTCGACCCGTATCCCTTCCGGAAAATGCACGTCGGTCAGCGTGCCGGGCGAAGGCTGGAACTGCCGGACCGGGTCTTCGGCATACAGGCGCACCTCCACGGCGGCGCCGCGGGGCGGGCGGGCCAGCGCGGCCCAATCGGCCGGCTCGCCGGCCGCCACGCGCAGCATGCATTCGACCAGGTCCAGCCCGGTGACCGCCTCCGTCACGGGATGCTCGACCTGCAGACGCGTGTTGACCTCCAGGAAGTAGAAGGCGTCGCGCGCCGGGTCGTAGATGAATTCCACCGTACCCGCCGAGCGGTAGCGCACCGACTCGCCCAGCCGCACCGCGGCCTCGTGCATGGCGCGGCGCGTGGCCTCGGGCAGGCCGGGCGCGGGCGTTTCCTCTATCACTTTCTGGTTGCGGCGCTGGATGGAGCAGTCGCGCTCGCCCAGGGCCGCCACCCTGCCCTGTCCGTCGCCGAAGATCTGTACCTCGATATGGCGCGCCCGGTCGACGTAGCGCTCGATGAAGGCGCCGCCGTCGCGAAAGAATTGCCGCCCCATGCGCTGCACGGTTTCGAAGGCGGCGGCCAGCTCGGCGGCGTCGCGGCAGCGCGACAGCCCGATGCCCCCGCCGCCGGCCGTGCTTTTGAGCATGACCGGATAGCCGATGCGTTCGGCCTCGCGCACGGCCTGCTGGGCGTCGCCCAGCAGGCCGGTGCCCGGCGTCATGGGCACGCCGGCCGCGGCCGCCAGCTCGCGCGCGCGGTGCTTCAGGCCGAACTCGCGGATCTGCTCCGGCGTCGGCCCCACGAAGGCGATGCCCGCGTCCTCGCAGGCCCGGGCGAATTCCGCGCTTTCGGACAGGAAGCCGTAGCCGGGGTAGACGGCCTGCGCGCCGCTGGCGCGCGCGGCCTCCAGGATGCGGTCGATGCGCAGATAGCTGTCGGCGGCCTTCTCGCCGCCCAGGCCGATCGCGGCATCGGCGGCGCGCACGTGGGCAGCGTTGCGGTCCGCGTCGGAATACACGGCCACGCTGCGGATGCCCAGGCGCTTGAGCGTGCGGATGGCGCGCACGGCGATTTCGCCGCGGTTGGCGATGAGTACGGTATCGAACATGCTCGCTCCGGTTCAGTTGGCGGCGGTCCGCAGGCTGGCGACGTAGGCGCGCCAGCCGCCGAACGCGGTAATGTCGCGGGCGCCTTCCAGGCCGCGCGGCTCGCAGATGAAGCCCTTGACCTGCCGGCCGTCCTCCAGCTCCAGCGTGCCGATGCCCAGCGGCGGGGGGATCTCCTCGACGAAGGCGCCGAAGGCAGACAGCGGCACATCCCACAGCTCGACCTCGATCGGCGCCCCCCCGGCGCAGCGGGCCAGCCCGGGCTTGGGCGGCATGGTGCCGGCCAGCGCGTACAGGCGGTAATCGGCCGAGGTACGCGTGCGCTCGGCGAGCGCCGCGCGCCGCGACGTCAGCTGGTGGTTCAGCGGCATACCGCTCAGGTGCGCGCCCACGACCGCCACCCGGACGGCGTGCGGCGGGACCGGCGGCGGGCCTTCGGCGGCGGCGGGCAGCGCGCGGCCGGTGGCGCCCAGCGGCAGGCCGCGGCGAGCCTGCCATCGCCGACCGAAGGCGGCCAGGGCGTGGTCCTGCCAGGCGGCGCCGACGAGCGTGATGCCGGCGGGCAACCCGTCGCCGCGCATGCCGGCCGGCAGCGCCAGCGCGCAGAGATCGGCCAGGTTGACGAAGTTGGTGTAGATGCCGAGCCGGGAATTGAGCGTGACCGGATCGGCCAGCAGCGCCTCGATGGTGTAGACGGACGGCGCGGTCGGCACCACCATGGCGTCGTAGCCCTCCAGGGCCTGCCCGATGGCGCGCGCCAGGGCCGCACGGCGGTATTCGGCGTTGAAGGCATCGGCAGCGCTGAAGCGCGCCGCCTGCTCGACGATGCCCCGCACCACCGGATGGATGGCCTGGGGCGCGCGCTTCCACAGCGGCTCCACCGCCGCGAAGCGTTCGGCCACCCACGGCCCCTGGTAGAGCAATTCCGCCAGCTCGGCGAAGGGCGCGAAATCCACGGTCTCCACTTGCGCGCCGTCCTCGCGCAGGTCCTGCAGCGCCCGGTCGAAGGCGGCGCGCGCCTGCTCGTCGCCGAAGAACTCCAGCCTGTCAGGAACCGCCAGGCGCGGCGCTTGCGGCCAGCCCGACGGCATGGGCCGGGGCGCCGCGCGCGAATACGGGTCGCCCGGATCGAAGCCGCCCAGGATGCCGGCCGCCTGTTCGGCATCGGCCACCGTCAGCGCGAAGACCGACACGCAATCCAGCGTGCGGCAGGCCGGCACCACGCCGGCGAGACTGACCCAGCCGCGCGTGGGCTTGAGGCCGACGATATTGTTGAACCCCGCCGGCACGCGGCCGGAGCCGGCCGTGTCGGTGCCCAGCGCCAGCGGCACCAGTCCCCGCGCCACGGCCGAGGCCGACCCCGAACTGGAACCGCCGCTGACGTAGCGCGAATCGAAGGCGTTGGCCACGGCACCGTACGGCGAACGCGTACCCACCAGGCCGGTGGCGAACTGGTCGAGGTTGGTCTTGCCCACCAGCAGCGCGCCGGCGTCGCGCAGGCGGCGGACCGCCATGGCGTCGCGCGCGGCGTCGTAGGCGAACTCCGGGCAGGCGGCAGTCGTGGGCCAGCCTTCGGCGTCGATGTTGTCCTTGACCGCGAACGGCACGCCGTACAGGGGCAGGCGCTGCGGATCGCCGCCCGCGGCCTGCAGCCTGTGCCGCAGGCCTTCGAGCTGCGCCGCCATGCGCGGCGGCGTGAGGGGCGCGATCCAGGCGTTGTCGCCATCCCGGGACTGCCGGGCCGCGACGGCCGCCAGCGCCGCCTCGGGTTGCAGGCCCGCGCGGTAGGCCTCGCGCCATTCGGCCAGCGTCCATCCGGCGGTGGGAATATCGGTATCGGCCATGCTGGGATCCCTTCTTGTGTACAAGTCGAGTTTCCTCAAGCAAAGGCCATGCCATCCGGCCCAGTGCGCCGCAAAGCCTCGCGCGGCGCGGCGCCTGCCGGGCGAGGGACGGCGCGGCGGAGCCTGCGCAAGCCGCCCGGACCGGGAACGGTACGCACCCTCATGGCCCCATGTGCGCACCACAACGGACGATGCGCACCATTGCGGAACACGGCTCGGGCAGCGGATACGCCACGGTGCCGCGGGCCGCGGGCGCACCGGCCCGCCATCCGCAAACCGCCGCCCGCCGCGCGTAGCGGGCGGCGGGCCGGGCCGGCCGCCAAGGCCGCGGCCCCGGTTGGCACAGGTCTTGCTTTTGCCCTGGTATCCGATGCGGCGCGACGCCCTGCAACGCCGCCCCGCATCCGGACCGGGCTTGCGCGGCAGCCATGCCGCCTCGCCGGATGCCATCGACAGACACCTGCCGGACCGACCGGCCCTCCCTTTTCAGGAGTCCTCCATGAAGCGCAGACTAGTCCTCAAGCAGTTGACCGCCGCGACCCTGCTGGCCGCCACGGGGTGGATGCCCCAGCAGGCGATGGCCGCCGACACCATCAAGGTGGGCATCCTGCATTCGCTGTCGGGCACGATGGCGATCTCGGAAACCTCGCTCAAGGACGTGGCCCTGATGGCCATCGACGAGATCAACGCGCAGGGCGGGGTCATGGGCAAGCAGCTCGAGCCGGTAGTGGTGGACCCCGCGTCGAACTGGCCGCTGTTCGCCGAGAAGGCGCGCCAGCTGCTGGCGCAGGACAAAGTCGCGGCGGTCTTCGGCTGCTGGACCTCGGTGTCGCGCAAGTCCGTGCTGCCGGTGTTCAAGGAGCTCAACGGCCTGCTGTTCTACCCGGTGCAGTACGAAGGCGAGGAACTGGAGAAAAACGTCTTCTATACGGGCGCCGCGCCCAACCAGCAGGCGATCCCGGCCGTCGAATACCTGATGAGCGAGGACGGCGGCGGCGCCAAGCGCTTCGTGCTGCTGGGCACCGACTATGTGTACCCCCGCACCACCAACAAGATCCTGCGCGCCTTCCTGCATTCCAAGGGCGTACAGGACGCCGACATCAAGGAGGTCTACACCCCCTTCGGCCATTCCGACTACCAAACCATCGTGGCCGACATCAAGCAGTTCGCCGCCGGCGGCAAGACCGCCGTAGTCTCCACCATCAACGGCGACTCCAACGTGCCCTTCTACAAGGAACTGGGCAACGCCGGCCTGAAGGCGACGGACGTCCCGGTGGTGGCCTTCTCGGTCGGCGAGGAAGAGCTGCGCGGCGTCGACACCAGGCCGCTGGTGGGCCACCTGGCGGCGTGGAACTACTTCCAGTCGATCAAGAACCCGGTCAACGACGCCTTCATCCAGAAATGGAAGGCCTACGCCAAGGCCAAGAACCTGCCCAACGCGGATACCGTGGTGACCAACGACCCCATGGAAGCCACCTATATCGGCATCCACATGTGGAAGCAGGCGGTCGAGCAGGCCAAGACCACGGACGTCGACGCGGTCATCGCCGCCATGGGCGGCCAGCAGTTCGCGGCGCCCGACGGCTTCACCATCGAGATGGACAAGACCAACCACCACCTGCACAAGCCCGTCTACATCGGCGAAATCAACGGCGACGGCCAGTTCAACATCGTTTGGAAGACCGACGGCCCGATCCGCGCCCAGCCCTGGAGCCCGTACATCCCCGGCAACGAAGGCAAGCAGGGCCTTTGAACGGGACCGCCATGCGCAACGCCGCCCTTGTCCTGTTCCTGCGCGGCCTGGCGCTGGCGCTGCTGCTGGCGGCGCCGGCGCGGGCGTCCGGCCTGGACGCCGCGCTGCTGGCCCGGCTGGCCGGCAGCGATACCGCCGCCCGGCTGGCCGCCATTTCCGCGCTCGGCGAACTGGCCGACCCGCGGGCCGCCCAGGTGCTGCAGGCGCTGGGCGACGGCAAGCTGGCCGCCGCGCCCGGCGGCCGCATGCTGATCGATACCGGCAACGGCCGGGCCGTGGACGCGGCCACGGGCGAGGAAACCGCCCTGCCGCCGGACGCCGACGGCGTCATCGTCAACAACCGGCTGCGCCGCGCCATCTCGGCCGCGCTGGCCGGGTCGCGGCTATTCTCGGAAGATCCGGCCCAGCGGCTGGCCGCGGCGCAAAGGCTGGCGCAGGACGGCGACCCGGCACGGCTGCCCGCGATCGCGCGGGCGCTGGCGGCCGAGCGCAGCGACCGCGTGCGCGCGGCGCTGGAGATTGCGCAGGCGAGCCTGGAATTGAAGAGCGCCGACCCCGCCGTGCGGCGGCACGCGGTGGAGCTGCTGGGGCGCACCGACAACGCCGCCTTCCGCCCTGCCCTGGCGGCCATGGCGGCCCAGCGCCCGGACGGCAGCTACGGCGAACCCGATCCCGCAGTGCGCGCGGCCGCGGAATCGGCCCTGCGCGGCATAGACCGCCACCTGGCCACGGTCGAATGGATGGGCAACCTGTTCTACGGCCTGAGCCTGGGCAGCATCCTGCTGCTGGCAGCGCTGGGCCTGGCCATCACTTTCGGGCTGATGGGCGTGATCAACATGGCGCACGGCGAGCTGCTGATGATAGGCGCCTACGTCGCCTACGTGGTGCAGCTGCTGTTTCGCCGCTACGTGCCCGGGTGGATGGACTGGTATGTCATCGCGGCCCTGCCCGCCGCCTTCGTGGTGGCGGCGGCGGTCGGCATGGCGCTCGAGCGCACCGTCATCCGCTGGCTGTACGGGCGGCCGCTGGAAACCCTGCTGGCGACCTGGGGCATCAGCCTGATCCTGATGCAGGGCGTGCGTTCGCTGTTCGGCGCGCAGAACGTCGAGGTCGCCAACCCCTCGTGGATGTCGGGCGGGGTCACCGTGCTGGGCGGCCTGGTACTCACCTACAACCGCCTGGCCATCATCGCCTTCGCGCTGCTGGTGGTGTTCTTCGTGTGGCTGCTGCTGAACCACACCCGGCTGGGGCTGTTCGTGCGGGCCATCACGCAGAACCGGCGCATGGCCGACTGCGTGGGCGTGCCCACCGGCCGCGTGGACATGCTGGCCTTCGGGCTGGGATCGGGCATTGCCGGGCTGGCGGGCGTGGCGCTGTCGCAACTGGGCAATGTGGGACCGGACCTGGGGCGCGGCTACCTGGTCGATTCCTTCATGGTCGTGGTGCTCGGCGGCGTCGGGCAATTGGCCGGCACGGTGGTGGCGGCCATGGGCCTGGGCGGGGTCAACAAGTTTCTGGAGCCTTATGCGGGAGCCGTCATGGCCAAGATCACCATCCTGGTGCTGATCATTCTGTTCGTGCAGAAGCGGCCCCAGGGACTGTTCGCGCCGCGCGGCAGGAGCGCGGAATGAGCGCCCCGGCCACGCACGCCCTTACCGGGCAAGGCGCCGCCCGGGCGCAGACCGGCCTGCCTGCGGGCGCTCAGGCTCCCGCGCCGGCGCTGGCGGCGCTCGCCCGCCGGCCGCTGTTCCCCCCCGCCGCGTGGGCCGGCCTGCTCGCCGCCACGGCCGCGCTGGCGCTGCTGCCGCTGCTGAACCTGGCCTTCGCGCCCGGCCATCCGCTACACGTATCGGCCTACGCGGTGGCGCTGCTGGGCAAGTTCATGTGCTATGCCCTGGCCGCGCTGGCGCTCGACCTGGTCTGGGGCTACGCGGGCATCCTGTCGCTGGGCCACGGGCTGTTCTTCGCGCTGGGAGGCTACGCGCACGGCATGTACCTGATGCGCGCCATCGGCCGCGACGGCGTGTACGGCAGCGACCTGCCGGATTTCATGGTCTTCCTGGACTGGAAGGCCTACCCCTGGTACTGGTCGTTCACCGATCATTTCTGGTACGCCATGCTGCTGGTGGTGGCCGTGCCGGGCGCGCTGGCCTTCGTGTTCGGCTATTTCGCGTTCCGCTCGCGCATCAAGGGGGTGTACTTCTCCATCATCACCCAGGCGCTCACCTTCGCGGCCATGCTGCTGTTCTTCCGCAACGACACGGGGTTCGGCGGCAACAACGGCTTCACCGATTTCAAGCGCATACTGGGCTTCGACATCACCGCGCCGGGCACGCGAGCGGCGCTCTACTGGGCCACCCTGGCCGCGCTGGCAGGCTTCCTGGTACTCGCCCGCGCGGTGACGCAATCGAAGCTCGGCCGCGTGCTGACCGCCATCCGCGATTCCGAAAGCCGGCTGCGCTTCATCGGCTACGAGCCGCTGGGGTTCAAGCTCTTCGTCTGGACGCTGTCGGCCGTCATGTGCGGCATCGCCGGCGCGCTCTACGTGCCGCAGGTGGGCATCATCAACCCCGGCGAAATGTCCACCGAGACCTCCATCGAGATGGTGATCTGGGTCGCCACCGGCGGTCGCGGCACGCTGGTGGGGCCCATCGTCGGCGCCGGGGCGGTCAATGGGCTGAAGACCTGGTTCACCAGCGTGTTCCCCGAGTTCTGGCTGTACGCGCTGGGGCTGATATTCGTGCTGTCCACGCTGTTCCTGCCGCAGGGGCTGGTGGGACTGGCGCGCCGGCTCGCGGCCCGCCGCGGCAAGGAGGCATGATGCCGGACAAGACGCGACACGGCCCCGGGGCCGGCCCGCAGCCCGAAGCCGGCGCCGGCGGCACCGCCGCCTACGGACGGGTCAGCCCGGCCGGCGTGGACACCGCCCACGGCGCGATCCTGTACCTGGAGGACGTCACCGTCAGCTTCGACGGCTTCAAGGCGCTGAACCGCCTGAGCCTGGACATCGGGGTCGGCGAGCTGCGCTGCATCATCGGCCCCAACGGCGCGGGCAAGACCACCATGATGGACGTCATCACGGGCAAGACCCGCCCCACCTCGGGCACGGCGTTCTTCGGCCAGAACATCGACCTGGCCCAGCTCAGCGAAAGCCAGATCGCGCACGCCGGGATCGGGCGCAAGTTCCAGCGGCCCACGGTGTTCGAGCGCCATACGGTGTTCGAGAACCTGGAACTGGCCATGCGGGCCGACAAGCGGGTGCGCCCCACCCTGCTGGGACGGCTGACGGACGAGCAGATCGGCCGCATCGGCCACACGCTGGATCTGGTGCGGCTGACCGCGCACGCCGGACGCGAGGCGGGGCTGCTGTCGCACGGCCAGAAGCAATGGCTGGAGATCGGCATGCTGCTGATGCAGGAGCCGCTGCTGCTGTTGCTGGACGAGCCCGTGGCCGGCATGACCGACGCCGAGACCGAGCGCACGGGCGAATTGCTGGACGAGCTGCGCGGCCGGCATTCCCTGGTGGTGGTCGAGCACGACATGGATTTCGTGACTCGCGTCGCCGGAGGCGGCAAGGTCACCGTGCTGCACGAGGGGTCGGTGCTGGCCGAAGGCACGATGTCCGAGGTCCAGTCCGACCCCAAGGTTATCGAAGTCTATCTGGGACGCTGACATGCTGGACGTGAACGCCATCGACCAATACTACGGCGGCAGCCACACGCTGCGCGGCGTGTCGCTGTCCCTGCCGCGGGGCGAATGCCTGGCCCTGCTTGGGCGCAACGGGGTGGGCAAGACCACCCTGCTGAAATGCGTGATGGGCGTGCTGCCCGTGGCAGGCGGCAGCGTGCGCTTCGACGGGGCCGACGTCACGCGCCTGGCGCCCCACCAGCGCGCGGCGCGCGGCATGGCCTACGTGCCGCAGGGGCGCGACATCTTCGCGCGGCTGACGGTCGAGGAGAATCTCTACATGGGCATGGCCGCGCGCCCGGCTTCGGCCGCGCGCCGGATCAAGGACGAAATCTTCGAACTGTTCCCGGTGCTGCGCGCCATGCTGGGCCGCCGCGGCGGCGATCTGTCGGGTGGCCAGCAACAGCAGCTGGCGATCGCCCGCGCCCTGGTGGCCGAACCGCGGCTAATCATCCTGGACGAACCCACCGAGGGCATACAGCCGTCCATCATCAAGGACATCGCCCGCGTCGTGCGCATGCTGCGCGAACGCGGCGATATCGCCATCCTGCTGTGCGAGCAGTACTTCGATTTCGCCCGCGAACTGGCCGACCGCTACGTGGTACTGTCGCGCGGGGAAGTGGTGGCGCAGGGCGAGCGCTCGAGCATGGACACGCCGGAAGTGCGCCGGCACCTGTCGGTCTAGGAAGAGCCGGCGCCCGCCCGTGCGGCGGACCGAGCATGGGCGGGGCTCAGTACCCGCGCCGGCCGGCGATCAGCCGCACGATGTCCAGGAACAGCTGCGTGTCCACGGCCCGCGACAGGTCGGCCGCCAGGTTGCGCCGATAGTAGGGGCTGAGATCCAGCCCCACTCCCAGGCCCAGGATTTCCACGTCGCGCAGGCGCTCGTGGCGGGCCACCACCTGCTTGAGGTGGTTGTCCAGGTAATGGGGATCGTTGGCGAGGTTGGTCGCGGTGTCCATGGGCGAGCCGTCGGACACCACGATCAGGATGCGGCGGCCCTCGGCGCGGGCATTCAGGCGCCTGCAGGCCCATTCCACGGCCTCGCCGTCCACGCCCTCGCGGAACAGGTCGGCCTTGAACAGCGCGGCGATGTCCGCGCGGGCGCGGCGCCAGCTGCGGCCGCCGTCCTTGAACACCAGGTGCAGGGTTTCGTTGAGCCGGCCCGGATGGCGCGGCCGGCCCCCGCCCAGCCATTCCTGGCGCGGGCGCCCGCCATTCCAGGCGCCGGTCGTGAAGCCCAGGATCTCGGCGCGCGCGCCCGCCTGCTCCAGCGCGCGGGCCAGCACGTCGGCCACGACCGCCACTGCCTCGACGTGCGCCTTCATGGAGCCGGAGCAATCGATCAGCACGGACACCGCGCAATCGGCCCGGGGAAGGTCACGCTCCAGGCGGAACAGCCTGCGCTCGGAGGGCGAGCTGATCAGCTGCGCCAGCCGGCGGCCGTCGATGCGGCCCTGCTCCTGGCCGAATTCCCAGCCGTCGCGCTGCGGTACCGCCAGCACCGCCCGCAGCAGGCGCGCCAGGCGGCCCACCGGAATGCCCAGGCCGGCGATGGTCCGGTCCAGGCGTTCGCGGTATTCCTTGAGCAGCGCCGGGCGCACCAGCGCGCCGGCCGCCGCCTCGCGGTCGTAGCGGGTGGAATAGACCCGGTAGCCGTCGGCGGACTCTTCCAGCACCTTGCTGTGGCCGCTGTCGGCCAGGCCGGCCGCCTCGTCCTCGCGGGTTTCGAAATCCAGCAGCAGCCGGAAGGGATTGCGCTCGGGCGGGTCCTCGTCGTCGGCGGCGGAAGCGGGTTCGTCTTCCTGGGCGCCGCGCACCATCTCCCCCACGGCGCGGGCAATCTCCAGCGCGTACGGCGCGAAGGCGCGCTGGTCGTGCCGGTGGCGCCGGATGCCGGCCAGCGCGTGGCCGATGACCGGCGCCAGCGCCCCGCGGGTCAGTTCCATCAGGTCTTCGACCGGCTCGGACAGCGGCTTGCCGGTCAGGCGGGTCCAGCACATCTGCGACACGGTGTAGATCAGGATGCCCAGGCCGGTGTCGGTCAGCCCCGAATCGTGGAAGCCCTGCGCCCAGGCCTGGAAGCGATGCTGCAGGTTGTGCGCCAGGCCGGGCATTTCCGGCGGCGCCAGCGCCTCCACCCGCAACTGCTCGAGCAACTCGAAGACCGCGCGCTCGACCGGGTCTTCCGGCGCCAGGCTGCGATGCAGGCCGGCGTCGGACAGCCGCAGCCGCAGGCCGACCGCGTCGGCGGCGCCGCGCGCGGCCTCGAAGTCATCCTCGAGCATGTCGCCGCGCAGGTGCGGGGCGAGCACCGGCACCGGCCGCTCGCCCCGGTGCAGGCGCCGGCCGCGGTAGCACAGCTCGGCATCGCCGGTCAGCGCCCGGATGGCGGCCGCGCACAGCTCTTCCTCGCGCTGCCGCCGGCGGGTGCGGCGGGCGGGATCCACTACAGCCCCTCCGCCCCGCGCAGGTAGGACTCGTCCAGCTCCAGGCCCAGGCCGCGCTGGAAATATTCGGCGACCACGGTGCGCTCGGCCTCGTCGCACTTGTTGAGGTAGGACAGGCGGAAGGCCAGGCCGACGTCGCGGAAGATCTGCATGTTTTCGGCCCAGTTGATCACGGTGCGCGGCGACATCAGCGTGGAAACGTCCCCCACCGCGAAGCCCTTGCGGGTCAGGCCCGCCACCGCCACCATGGAATCCACCAGCCGCCGGCCGGCCTCGTCGGCCAGTTCCGGCACCCGGGCCAGCACGATGGCGGCCTCTTCTTCCGGCGGCAGGTAGTTGAGCGAGGCCACGATGTTCCAGCGGTCCATCTGCGCATGGTTGAGCATCTGGGTGCCGTGGTACAGGCCGTTCAGGTTGCCCAGGCCCACGGTATTGGACGTGGCGAACAGCCGGAAGTACGGGTGCGGGGCGATGACGCGGTTCTGGTCGAGCAGGGTGAACCTGCCGTCGCGCTCCAGGATGCGCTGGATCACGAACATGACGTCGGGCCGGCCCGCGTCGTATTCGTCGAACACCAGCGCCATGGGCCGCTGCAGGGCCCAGGGCACGATGCCCTCCTGGAATTCGGTGACCTGTTTGCCGTCGCGCACCACGATGGCGTCCTTGCCCACGAGGTCGAGGCGGCTGATGTGGCCGTCCAGGTTGACCCGCACACAGGGCCAGTTCAGGCGCGCGGCGACCTGCTCGATATGGGTGGACTTGCCGGTGCCGTGCAGGCCCTGCACCATCACCCGCCGGTTGCGGGTGAAGCCCGCCAGGATCGCCAGGGTGACGTCGGGGTTGAAGCGGTAGGCCTCGTCGATCTCCGGCACGTGGTCGTCGCGTTCGCTGAAGGCGGGCACCTCCAGGTCGGAATCGATGCCGAACAGCGCGCGCACGGCGACGCGCCGGTCGGGAGTGGCAAGCGCAAGATCCGTCAAGAAAGTCTCCATCCAGTTCGCCGCCCGGGAACCCCCGGCCGGCCGTTCAATCGCCGGCGGCGTCGGCCTCGATCGCGGCCAGGGCCTGGGCCGCGCGCTGCAGCGCCGGCAGGCATTCGAGCGCCTTCTCGGGGGTCAGGCGGATGGCCGGCCCCTGAGTGGCGACCGCCAGCGTCGAGCGGGCGCCGGGCACGGGCACCCGCACCGCGATGCACAGCAGGCCGGGCAGGAATTCCTCCCGGTCCAGGGCGTATCCCGCCTGGCGCACGCGCTCGATTTCTTCCTCGAACGCTTCCAGGGTGGTGAGGGTGTTACCGGTATAGGCGGCCAGCGGCACGTGGCCCAGCAGCCGGCGGCGCTGGGCAGGCGTGAGCTGGGCCAGGAACAGCTTGCCGCTGGCCGAGCAGTGCACCGGCACCCGCGAACCGGGGTGCAGGAAAAAGCGCAGCGGCGCGGCGGTCTCCACGCGGTCGAGGTAGAGCACCTCGCTGCCCGAGAGCGCCGTGATGTTGCAGCTTTCGCCGATTTCCTCGACCAGCCGGCGCAGCACGGCGTTGCGCGCGCCGTGAGTCGTACTGTTGAGCAGCAGGTTCTCGGCCAGCCGGCGGAAGCGGGCCCCGGTGCTGTAGTGGCGCCCGTCCCCGTCGCGCTGCAGGATGCCCGCGCTTTCGAGCTGCTGCAGCATGCGGTGCAGGGTGGGCTTGGGCAGGCCGGTTTCCTCGACCAGGCTCTGCAGGGTGACGAAACGGTCCCGGGACGCGATGACTTCCAGCAAGGCGAACAGCCGGATCGTGGGGGTATCCCCGTCGATCCGGCTCGCCGTCTCCGGCGGCTGCGCGGCGGTCGAAAGCGTGTCCATGGGTCCCAGTATAGATGCATCTCTAAAACAAAAACAAATCGTCTCTGTTTCCGAGATTTCGATTGACACACGAGCGAAGCGGGCGCTAGAGTACGCTTTAAAGTCCGTTTTCCGGCACTATTTGTCTCGATTTCTCCAAATCGCTTCTACCAGGAGACATTCCATGAGCGATCAACCCAGCCGCACCGTGGTCAGCGGCGTACAGAAAATGACCCCCTCCGAGGCCTTCGTGGAGACGATGGTCGCCAACGACGTTACCGACATGTTCGGCATCATGGGGTCGGCGTTCATGGACGCCATGGACATCTTCGCCCCGGCCGGCATCCGCCTGATTCCCGTCGTGCACGAGCAGGGCGCGGCCCACATGGCCGACGGCTACTCGCGCGTGAGCGGCCGCCACGGCGTGGTCATCGGCCAGAACGGCCCCGGCATCAGCAACTGCGTGACCGCCATCGCGGCGGCCTACTGGGCGCACAGCCCGGTGGTCATCGTGACCCCGGAAGCCGGCACCATGGGCATCGGCCTGGGCGGCTTCCAGGAAGCCAAACAGCTGCCCATGTTCCAGGAATTCACCAAGTACCAGGGCCACGTCACCCACCCGGCCCGCATGGCCGAATTCACCGCCCGCTGTTTCGACCGCGCCATGTCCGAAATGGGCCCGACGCAGCTGAACATTCCGCGCGACTACTTTTACGGCGAGATCAAGGCCGAGATTCCCAAGCCCCAGCGCCTGGACCGCGGCCCCGGCGGCGGGCAAAGCCTGAAGGCGGCCGCCGACCTGCTGGCCAGCGCCAAGTTCCCGGTCATCATCTCGGGCGGCGGCGTGGTCATGGCCGACGGCGTCGAGGAATGCAAGGCCTTCGCCGAGCGCCTGGGCGCCCCGGTGGTCAACAGCTACCTGCACAACGACTCCTTCCCCGCCAGCCACCCGCTGTGG
>Ga0182748_1000520_pt1 | contig 41514 bp, 41 predicted proteins | sample eDN3rd37CKraftOP_FD_128877 | JGI IMG/M metagenome (GOLD analysis project Ga0182748, IMG submission 128877) | Enriched Organic Plus compost microbial communities from Emeryville, California, USA - eDNA 3rd pass 37_C Kraft OP (version 2) (version 2) ... | reverse complement strand
TGCCAGGCGATCGAGCGCAAGGCGGCTTCGGCAAATTGGCCGCCGACCGGATCGTAGATCACGTCGGCGCCATTGCCCTGCGTGACACGCCGCAGCGCGTCCTTGAGGTCCTCGCTGCCGTAATCGATGCCTTCGTCGGCGCCGTGCCGGCGTGCGAAGGCGATCTTTTCCGGCGAAGAGGCGCAGGCGATCACGCGCGCGCCCATCAGCTTGCCGAGTTCGACCGCCGCGAGCCCGACGCCGCCGGAGGCGCCGAGCACCGCGAGCGTTTCGCCCGCGGCGAGCCCGGCGCGGTCCTTGAGCGCGTGCAGCGTGGTCCCGTAGGTCACGCAGAGCCCGGCGGCGTGGTCGAAGTCGACACCGTCCGGAATCTTGACCAGCCGGTCGGCGGACAGCGCGATGCGCTCGCGCGCCGCGCCATAGCCGGCATAGCCAAGCACGCGATCGCCCACGCGCAAGCCGGTCACGCCGTCGCCGAGGCTCTCCACGCAGCCCGCGAATTCGGCCGCCGGCGAGAACGGCATGGCCGGCTTGGTCTGGTATTTGCCGGCGATGATCAGCGTATCGAAGAAATTCAGCGCCGCGGCCTCGATCCGCACCACCGCCTCGCCGGGGCCCGCGACGGGATCGGCGATCTCGGCCAGTTCGAGGTCGTCGGGTGTACCGTAACGCGTGCAAAGCAGGGCTTTCATGGGCGGCCATTGCAGGTGTGAGGGATCATCAGATTAAGCATTTGTAACATGGCACCGGTTGCCGTCGGAGCAACCCATGTTAACTTTCAGTCCATAATCTCGCGCCCGGCGACCGATGGTCGCCTTCACAATGTCGATATTCGCCTCTAATGGGCTAATATCCAGCCACTTTCTCGGGACGGTCCCCGGACCGTCGTCACGAATGACCGGTAGGGCCCGATGAACAAGATTTATTTGCTCCGCGCCACGATGGCCATGCTGGCCGCCTGCACCGTGTCGACCGCTGCCACCGCGCAGCCCAAGAAGCAGGCTAAGACGGATCCCAGTGCTTCCGCCGTGCTGCTCGGCCAATTCGGCGACTGGGGCGCCTACAAGGCCACCCCCGATGGCAAGCCGGTGTGCTTTGCGCTGTCCAAGCCGACCTCGGCCAAGACCGAGCCGGCCGGCCGCAACCGCGATCCGTCCTACGCTTTCGTGTCGACGCGCCCGGCCGAGAAGGTGAAGAACGAGGTGTCGGTGATCGTCGGCTATCCGCAGAAGCCCGGTCACGATGCCTCCGCCACGATCGGTTCCGCCACCTACGCGATGTACACGCAGAACGACGGGGCCTGGGTCAAAAACGCCGCCGAAGAGGCGCAGATGGTGGCGACCATGCGCAAGGGCGCCGAACTGGTGATCCGGTCGGAATCGACGCGCGGCACCAAGACGACCGACGTCTATTCGCTCAAGGGCATCTCCGACGCCTTGGACAAGGTGGCGCAGGAGTGCAAATAGGCCGCGCCTAGCAAGTTTCTCCGCCGTCGTCCCCGCTCCCGCTTCGCTCGGCCGGGACGCCGGCAGGAGCGGATCATTCGCAAGGTGCAATGATCCGCGCGTCTTCCTATATTGACGGCCATGACCACGATTTCGCTCGCCAGCGACACCACGCCGCCTGCCTCCCCCTTCCTCGAGAAGACGCCGCTCGAGCGCTATGTCGCGCCCGCCAAGCCGACGCTGGTCGGCATGACCCGCGCGGAACTCGCCGCGGCGCTGGGCTTGCTGGGTGTGCCGGAGGCGCAGCGCAAGATGCGCGTGCAGCAGCTCTGGCACTGGATCTATTTCCGCGGCTTCACCGCGTTCGAGGCCATGACCAGCGTGTCGAAGGAACTGCGCGCGGCGCTCGCCCAGCGCTTCACGCTGGAGCGTCCCGAGGTGGTGGCCGAGCAGGTCTCGGTCGACGGCACGCGCAAATGGCTGTTGCGGCTGCCGGGCGACCCGGAAAGCGGGCGGCCGCACGAGGTCGAATGCGTCTATATCCCCGATACCGAACGCGGCACGCTGTGCGTGTCGAGCCAGGTCGGCTGCACGCTCAACTGCTCGTTCTGCCATACCGGCACGCAGCGGCTGGTGCGCAATCTCACCGCGAGCGAGATCGTCGGGCAGGTGATGGCCGCGCGCGATCGTTTGGGCGACTGGCCGGGCGGGACGCGCCCGACCGACGGCGTCGTGCCGACCGGTGACCGCTGCATCACCAATATCGTCATGATGGGCATGGGCGAGCCGCTCTACAATTTCGAGGCGGTGCGCGATGCCCTGCTGATCGTGTCCGACGGCGACGGCATCGCCCTGTCCAAGCGCCGCATCACGCTGTCCACCTCCGGCGTGGTGCCGATGATCGCGCGCGCGGGCGCGGAGATCGGCTGCATGCTGGCGATTTCGCTGCATGCCGTGCGCGACGAATTGCGCAACGAACTGGTGCCGCTCAACCGCAAATATCCGATCGCGCAATTGCTGGATGCGTGCCGGAATTATCCGGGCCTATCGAACGCCAAGCGCATCACCTTCGAATATGTGATGCTCAAGGACGTCAACGACTCCATCGAGGACGCCAAGGCGCTGGTGCGGCTGTTGAAGGGCATTCCCGCCAAGATCAATCTCATTCCGTTCAATCCCTGGCCGGGCAGCAAGTACGAATGCTCGGACTGGGAGCAGATCGAGAAGTTTTCCCAAGTCGTGTTCAACGCCGGCTATGCCTCGCCGGTGCGCACGCCGCGCGGGCGCGACATCCTCGCCGCTTGCGGCCAGCTCAAGAGCGCCACCGAAAAGCTCTCGGCGCGCGAGCGCATGGCGCTGCGCGCGATGGCGATGGTCGAGTAGCAGACGTGCCCCGGACGCGGCGCAGCACAAGCCATAAGCGCGTTTACGCGCCTATGGCTTGTGCTGCGCCGCGCCCGGGAAAAGTCGAGACCTCCATGTCCCTGCTCGGCCGCCTCATCGTGATCTTCTTCGCCGTCATCGTCGCCAGCGTCGTCGCCGGCATGGCGATGGCGGTGGGCGTGCTCGGACCGCACTGGCCGGCCTTTTCCGGCGATATCGGCGACCGCGTCGGTTTCTGGATGGTCGCGGTGTTCGGCGCGAGCGTCACCGGCGCGGTCGGCTTTCTGCCGCTCGTCATCCTCATCGTGCTGGCCGAGACCTACAGGGTTCGTTCGCTGCTCGCGCACGCCCTGCTGGGCGCCGCTTTGTTGCTGCTCGGGGCCTATGGAAGCGGTCTCGTGCCGCCGTCCTACGAGGAATCGATCGACCATCCGCCGCCGCCGATCCCGCGCGAGGCGCAGATCGCCGCGGCCGCCGGTGCGGTGTTCGGCCTCACTTACTGGGCGATCGCCGGGCGCAATGCCGGCCGCTGGCGCGAGCGGCGGGTGCCGTCCGCCTAGCGTTTCGCCCAGTCGAGCGCGGCTTCCAGGCGGTCGTTGCCCCAGAACAGTTCGCCGTCGGAAGTCGTGAAACTCGGCGCGCCGAAGATGCCGCGTTGCTGGGCCTCCACGGTCTGCGCACGCAGGGCGTTCTTGATCGTGTCGGTCTGCGCGCGGGCCAGCACCGCGTCGGCGTCCTGCCCGAGCGCGGCGAGAACGGCGACGATCGTGCTTCGCTCGCCGATGTCGCGCCCCTCGCCGAATTGCGCCCGATAGACCGCGCGGCAGAACTCGGCGCCCCAGTCCTGTTCGAGCGCGACGAGTGCGGTACGGGCCGCGAGCAGGGTGTTTTGCGGGAACTGTGGCGGGCGCGTGAATGGCAGGCCGAGCGCGCCGCAAAGCCGTTCCAGGTCGCGCCACATGTAGCGGCCCTTGGCCGGGTAGATGTTGAACGGCGAAGTGTTCCAGCCCTGTTCCTTGAAAATCGGGCCGAGCAGGAACGGGCGCCAGCGCACCGCGACCCCGGCGGCAGCGGCGAGCGCGCCGATGCGCATGGCGGCCGGATAGGAATAGGTCGAGGCGAATTCGAACCAGAAGTCGAGCTTGGGCGTGTCCGGCATGGCAAGACTATAGCGGCATAAGTCCCTGCCCGCTTTCCATTTTCCGCTGCCTCGGCTAGAGGACTCGGGGGGGCTCATCGAGCCAGAAATTGCATCGTTCTCACCGTATGAACCGCACCGGTCTGATTGTCGCGCTTTGCATTGCAGCCGTCGCCGGCGTGGTCTTCGGATTGTACCCGGCGCTCGATCTGCGCATTGCGCGCGTGTTCTATGAAATCGGCGATGCCGAGCACGGCACGTTCGCGCTGCGCTATTCACCCCTCATAGAGCACCTGCGCAATGCCGGCCTCTGGGTCAGCCGACTGATGATCGCGCCGGTGGTGGGCGCGCTCGTGATCAAGCTCATCCTGCCGCGGCGCAAGCTCCTGATGTCGGGCCGGGCCATCGTGTTCCTGATCGCGACCATGGCGCTCGGTCCAGGTCTGCTGGTCAATGCCGGGCTCAAGGAGCATTGGGGCCGCTATCGGCCTTTCGATGTCACCGAGTTCGGCGGGACCGGGCCCTTTGTCGCCTGGTGGGATCCGCGCGGCGGTTGCCCGACCAATTGCTCGTTCGTCTCCGGCGATGTCTCGGGCGCGGTCTGGATGGTCGCGCCGGCCGCGCTGGCGCCGCCGCAATGGCGCGCCCTCGCTTACGGCGCGGCGCTCACGCTGGGGGCGGCGATGGCCGTGTTCCGCATGATGGCCGGCGGCCATTTCCCCTCCGATACGATCTTCGCCGGCGTCTTCACGTTTCTCATCATCTGGCTCTGCTACGCGCTGATCTATCGCTGGCCGCGCACGCGGCTGTCCGACGCAGCGGTCGAACACGCGCTCGAGCGTATCGCCATGCCGTGCTACCGGGTGATAAAAAGGCTGTTAGGTCAAAAAACAGGCTGAGGGGGAAAGAGCCATGAGGAGCCGAAGGTCGGGAATTTTATCGTTAGTATTTCTTGCGTCGGCACTGACATTCCTCCCCACGATCCGCGCCCAGGCGGCTTACCCGGACCGTCCGATCACGATCATCGTTCCGTTCGCGCCCGCGGGCCCGACCGATATCATCGCGCGCATCCTCGCCGAATATCTCGGCCATTCGCTCAAGCAATCGGTCGTTATCGAAAACCGGCCCGGTGCGGCCGGCAATATCGGCATGGGATTGGCGGCGCGCGCCGCGCCCGACGGCTATACGCTGCTGCTCACGTCGACCGCGATCGCGGTCAATCCCGCGCTGTTCAAGAAGCTGCCTTACGATCCGTTCAAGGATTTCGCGCCGATTTCCGAACTGGTCGATTCCCCGAATATCCTCGTGGTGAATCCGAAGTCCGGGATCAAGACGGTGAAGGACCTGGTCGAGCGCGCCAAGGCCGCGCCGGGCACCTTCAATTATTCCTCGCCCGGCGTCGGCACCAAATCGAACCTGACCGGCGAGGAACTCAAGCAGCGCGCCGGCATCGAGATGGCGCACATTCCCTATCGCGGCGCCGGTCCCGCCGCGGTCGCCGTGCTCGAGGGCACGGTTCAGGTCGGGTCGGTGGCGCTCCCGGCGGCGGAGCCGATGGTCAAATCCGGCCAGCTCACGGCCTTGGCCGTCACCGGTCCGAAGCGCTGGTTCTCGATGCCGGACGTGCCGACCATGATCGAGTCCGGCTATCCGGGTTTCGTCTCGGAAACCTTCTCGGCTCTGTTCGCGCCTGCCGGCACGCCGCCCGAGATCGTCGCGCGACTGGCGAAGGAGTGCCGGGAAGCCTTTGCGTCCGAGAAGGCGAGGCAGATGGCGCGCGCGGCCGGGTTCGAGGTGGTCGCCGGCACGCCGGAGCAGTTGACGGCAAGGATCAAGGCGGAGATCCCCGCGGTGAAAGCGCTGGTGGCGCGGGCGGGGATCAAGCCGCAATAATTCTTGCCGGCATCAGCGGGTCGCGCGCGCATAGCCGCGCCCCGTTTTATTGGGGGTGTAACGGCTACACGCCGGCGCCGTTCTGCGCGATGCTGGTTGTGAGCGATTCCCGTCGAAGAGGTCCCCATGAATGACGCCCCGGAAAAGGTGAAACGCGTATTGCATCTGAAGATCCGGGCTCTCGGCGATCCCGCCCAGGCGCTCGCGCTGATGCAGGGGGCGACGCCGTTCTACCGCGCGCTCGGGGCCTCGCGTTTTCGCTTCCTGCAGAATGTCGACGAGCCGGCGAGCATCCTGGTCGAGATCGAATACGAGGCGGATGCCGCGCTCGAGCTCAACCGCCACAAGGTGGCGAGCGATCCGATGGTGCGCACGTTCCTGCAGGGCTGGCGCCAGATGCTGGCCGGCAGCGCCGACATGGACGTCTATCAGGACGTGACGAAATAGGGCGTCGCCAAAAACCCTGAGCGGTCATCGTCGTCGCGCGCCGCGCTCCGCCCGGGCCGCGCGCAAAAAAACGGCCGGGGAAGCTCCCCGGCCGTCGTGGTTGTGATGCCTGGTGAACCGCTTACTTGGCCGCGAGGTCGAAGCGGTCGGCGTTCATCACCTTGGTCCAGGCCGCCACGAAGTCGTTCACGAACTTCGCCGGCGCGTCGTTCTGACCATAGACTTCGGCGATGGCGCGCAACTGCGAGTTCGACCCGAAGACGAGATCGACGCGCGTGGCGGTCCATTTGACTTTGCCGGTCTTGCGATCCCGGATCTCGAACAGGTCCGCGTCGGCCGAGGTCGGATTCCACGTGTTGCTCATGTCGAGCAGGTTCACGAAGAAGTCGTTGGTCAGCGTTCCCGGCCGGTCGGTGAAGACGCCGTGCTTGGATTGCCCGTAATTGGCATCCAGGGCACGCATGCCGCCGATGAGCACCGTCATCTCCGGTGCGGTCAGCGTCAGGAGTTGCGCCTTGTCGATCAGCAGTTCTTCCGGCGACACCGCGTATTTGGCTTTCTGGTAGTTGCGGAAGCCGTCGGCATAGGGTTCGAGCACGGCGAAGGATTCGACGTCGGTCTGCTCCTGCGTCGCGTCCGTGCGGCCGGGCGCGAAGGGAACCTCGACGTTATGTCCGGCCGCCTTCGCGGCCTTTTCGATCGCGGCGCAGCCGCCGAGAACGATCAGGTCCGCGAGCGAAACCTTCTTGCCGCCGGAGGCGCCGGCGTTGAACACCTTCTGGATGCCCTCGAGCGTCTTGAGCACCTTCGCCAGCTGGGCCGGCTGGTTGACCTCCCAGTCCTTCTGGGGCGCGAGGCGGATGCGCGCGCCATTCGCGCCGCCGCGCTTGTCGGAGCCGCGGAACGTCGCGGCCGAGGCCCAGGCGGTCGAGACCAGTTCGGACAACGACAGGCCCGACGCCAGGATCTTGGCCTTGAGGTCCGCGATGTCCTTGGCGTCGATCAGGGCATGGTCGACGGCCGGGACGGGGTCCTGCCAGATCAGTTCTTCGGCCGGCACTTCCGGGCCGAGATAGCGCGAGCGCGGGCCCATGTCGCGGTGGGTCAGCTTGAACCACGCCCGGGCGAACGCATCGGCGAACTCGTCCGGATGCTCGTAGAAGCGGCGCGAGATCTTCTCGTATACCGGGTCGAAGCGCAGCGAGAGATCGGTGGTCAGCATGGTCGGCTTGCGGCGCTTGGTCTTGTCATGCGCATAGGGGATCGTTTCCGGTGCGCCCTTCGCGACCCACTGCTGCGCGCCGGCGGGGCTCTTCTCCAGCTCCCATTCGAAGCCGAACAGGTTCTCGAAGAAGTTGTTGCTCCACTTGGTCGGCGTCGTGGTCCAGGTGACTTCCGGGCCGCCGCCGATGGTGTCGTCGCCCATGCCGGTGCCGAAGCTCGACTTCCAGCCCAGGCCCTGCATCTCGATGCCGGCGGCTTCCGGCTCCGGCCCCACCAGCGAGGCATCGCCGGCGCCGTGGGTCTTGCCGAAGGTGTGGCCGCCGGCGATGAGCGCGACGGTTTCCTCGTCGTTCATGGCCATGCGGGCGAAGGTCTCGCGGATGTCCTTGGCCGCGGCCACCGGGTCCGGATTGCCGTTCGGGCCTTCCGGGTTCACGTAGATCAGGCCCATCTGAACGGCGGCGAGCGGGTTCTCGAGATCGCGGTCACCCGAATAGCGCTTGTCGCCAAGCCAGGTGTCCTCGGCGCCCCAATAGGTGTCTTCGTCGGGCTCCCACACGTCGGCGCGGCCGCCGGCGAAGCCGAAGGTCTTGAAGCCCATCGACTCGAGCGCGACGTTGCCGGCCAGGATCATCAGGTCGGCCCAGGAGATCTTGTTGCCGTATTTCTGCTTGATCGGCCAAAGCAGCCGGCGCGCCTTGTCGAGGTTGACGTTGTCCGGCCAAGAGTTGAGCGGCGCGAAGCGCTGCTGGCCTTGTCCGCCGCCGCCGCGGCCGTCACCGATGCGGTAGGTGCCCGCGCTGTGCCACGCCATGCGGATGAACAGCGGTCCGTAGTGACCGAAATCGGCCGGCCACCATTCCTGCGAATCCGTCATCAGCGCGGTGAGGTCGGCCTTCAGCGCCTTGAGGTCGAGCTTCTTGAACTCCTCCGCGTAGTTGAACGCCTTGCCCATCGGGTCGGACAGGGAAGAGTTGCGGTGGAGCATCTTGAGGTTCAGCTGGTTCGGCCACCAGTCCCGGTTGGACCGCACCCCAACTGTCGTATGGTGCATGAACGGGCATTGGCCCGCGCTCTGATCAGTCTTCGCGTCCATGTTTCTCTCCGATCGCGTTCTGTAGTTCTCTTCGCGTTGTTCCGAGTGGAACGATCATGATTCCCGGGAGCGCTTGCCGATCGCGCCCCGGTCCTCTCGCGGGATAGAAGCTCGCGGCGAAGCCGCGAAAATCGTGCTCCCGGTCCGTCGCCTCTTCTAATCAGCCAGTATCGACAAACGCATGACCGGCCCGATCTTTTTGGCGAAGCCTTCTTTGCCGTCCAGGCGAAGTCATCGACGATCGTCGCGGTCGCATTTGCTGCTGGCTTAAGAGGCAACTCTCCAGCCGGCACGCCGGCAGAAGTTACATCTAAAACTATTATGCCTCTAAACGGCTATAAGGTCTAATCGTATTGCCTCAGCTAGTTGATAAGAATATCTTATCACTATGGTCACACTGAGGCAGTTGCGATATTTGGCTTCGCTCGCCCGCCACCGTCATTTCGGGCGGGCGGCGGCCGACTGCGCGGTCAGCCAGCCGGCCCTATCGATGCAGATTCGCGAGCTGGAACGCGAGGTTGGCGTCGAGCTGGTGGAGCGGCGCCCGAACGAGGTGGTGCTGACCGAAATCGGGGTCGACGTGGCGCAGCGCGCGGAGCGCATCCTGGCCGCCACCCGCGACCTAGTGGATTTCGCCCGTCACCGCGAGCTGCTCACCGGCCAGCTCAAGCTCGGCATCATTCCGACGCTGGCGCCCTATGTGCTGCCGCGCCTGCTGCCCGGCCTGCAGATCAAATATCCGCAGCTGCGGCTGGAAGTGCGCGAGACGCAGACCGCGATCCTCACCAACGAGCTGGCCAGCGCCGAACTCGATTGCGTGATGCTGGCGCTGCCGGTCGAGAGCGCCGACGTCGAGACCATGAAGCTGTTCGACGATCCGTTCCTGCTGGCCATGCCGGCCGGCGAACAGCCGGACATCAGCGGCCCGATTTCGGTCGAGGATGTCGACCAGCGCCGGCTCATTCTTCTGGAGGAAGGTCATTGCCTGCGCGATCAGGCGCTCGCCTTCTGCGCGCGCAAGCAGCGCGACCAGCCGGCGGGGCTGGGCGCCACCTCGCTGACGACGGTGATGCAGATGGTGGCCAACGGCTACGGCGTCACGCTGTTGCCGCAGGTGGCCATGGAAGCGGAAGTACGCGACTGGCGGGTGAAGCTGTTGCGCTTTGCCGAGCCGCAGCCCGGCCGCAGCATCGGCCTGGCCTGGCGCCGCATGTCGCCGCGACGCAAGGACTTCGAGGCCCTGGGGACGATGATCGTTGAATCGCTCGGCGGGCGCGACGCGCACTCACGCGCGATGGATTCCGACGAGGCCGAATAAAAAAGGGCGGCCGCGCTGGCCGCCCTCGGGTTTCGTCGGGGTCCCGGGTTTCCCCCCGCTTAAGGCGGGGGCCGCCCGGGACGACAGCCGGGTTACTCCGCCGCGCCTTCGGCGGCGGGCGCAGCCTCGGCCTTCTGCTTGGCTTCCAGGTCCTCGCCGGTGGCCTGATCGACCGCCTTCATCGACAGGCGCACCTTGCCGCGCTCGTCCATGCCGAGGAGCTTCACCTTCACCTTGTCGCCTTCCTTGACCACGTCGTTGACCTTGTTGACGCGGTGCGGGGCGAGCTGGCTGATGTGCACGAGGCCGTCGCGCGCACCGAAGAAGTTCACGAAGGCGCCGAAGTCCATCACCTTCACGACCGTGCCCTCGTAGATCGTGCCGACTTCCGGCTCGGCCGCGATCGACTTGATCCAGTTGATCGCCGCCTTGATCGAATCGCCCGAGGCGGAGGCGACCTTCACGCTGCCGTCGTCCTCGATGTTGATCTTGGCGCCGGTCTTCTCGACGATCTCGCGGATCACCTTGCCGCCGGTGCCGATCACTTCGCGGATCTTGTCGGTCGGGATCTTGAACGTCTCGATGCGCGGTGCGTGTTCGCCGAGCTCGGCGCGGTGCTGCGTGATGGCCTTCGCCATTTCATTCAGGATGTGCAGGCGGCCGTCCTTGGCCTGCGCCAGCGCCACCTTCATGATCTCCTCGGTGATGCCGGCGATCTTGATGTCCATCTGCAGCGAGGTGACGCCGCCTTCGGTACCGGCCACCTTGAAGTCCATGTCGCCGAGATGGTCCTCGTCGCCGAGGATGTCGGAGAGCACGGCGTAGCGCTGGCCTTCCAGGATCAGGCCCATGGCGATGCCGGCGGTCGGCCGCTTGAGCGGCACGCCCGCGTCCATCAGCGCCAGCGAGGAGCCGCAGACGGTCGCCATCGACGAAGAGCCGTTCGATTCCATGATCTCCGACACCAAGCGGATGGTGTAGGGGAACTCGGCCGGCGTCGGCAGCATCGGATGGATCGCACGCCAGGCGAGCTTGCCGTGGCCGATTTCGCGGCGGCCGGGCGAACCGATGCGGCCGGTCTCGCCGACGGAGAAGGGCGGGAAGTTGTAGTGCAGCAGGAACGATTCCTTGTAGGTGCCCTGCAGCGCATCAATGAACTGTTCGTCCTCGGCGGTGCCGAGCGTGGCCACCACCAGCGCCTGCGTCTCGCCGCGGGTGAACAGCGCCGAGCCGTGGGCGCGCGGCAGCACGCCGACTTCGGCGACGATCGGACGCACGGTCTTCACGTCGCGGCCGTCGATGCGCCGGCCGGTGTCGAGGATGTTCCAGCGCACGATCTTGGCCTCGAGCTCCTTGAACACGCCGGCCACGCGCTGCTTGTTGTATTCCGGATTCTCGGCGCCGCCCGGGAAGAAGTGGTTCATCACTTTTTCCTTGGCCGCGTCGACCGCCTTGTGGCGGTCCTGCTTGGACGCGATGGCATAAGCGGCGCGCAGGTCCTGCTCGACCAGGCCGAGGATTTCCTTTTCGAGCGCGGCATTGTCGGGCAGCGTCAGTTCGCGCGGCTCCTTGGCGGCCTTCTCGGCGAGCTTGATGATGGCCTCGATCACCGGCTGGAAGTGCCGGTGGCCGAACATCACCGCGCCGAGCATGATTTCCTCGGACAGCTCCTTGGCTTCCGACTCCACCATCAGCACGGCGTCATTGGTGCCGGCGACGACCAGGTCGAGCTTGCTCTCGACCATTTCGTCGAGCTGCGGGTTGAGCACGTATTCGTTGTTGATGAAGCCGACGCGGGCGGCGCCGACCGGGCCCATGAACGGAACGCCGGAAAGCGTCAGGGCGGCGGAGGCCGCGACCATGGCGACGATGTCGGGATCGTTTTCGAGGTCGTGCGACAGCGTGGTGACGATCACCTGGGTGTCGCAGCGCCAGCCCTCGGCGAACAGCGGCCGCACCGGGCGGTCGATCAGGCGGGAGGTCAGCGTTTCCTTTTCGGTCGGGCGGCCTTCGCGCTTGAAATAGCCGCCGGGAATGCGGCCCGCGGCGTAGAACTTTTCCTGGTAGTTGACGGTCAGCGGCATGAAGTCGACGCCTTCCTTGGGCGCCTTGGCCGCGACCACGGTGGCGATGACAGTGGTTTCGCCGTAGGTGGCAAGCACGGCGCCGTCGGCCTGACGTGCCATCCGGCCGGTCTCGAGAGTCAGCTTGCGCCCACCCCAGTCCAGCTCAACCCGGTGAATATCGAACATTGCGTTTTTCTCTCATGGTTTCGGGCATGCTCCGAAAGCCATGAGCAAGACGGCGAGACGCTGTCGCTCGACCCGCGAACCGCGGAATGCAACAGCGTCTGGCGATCCTGCCATGGCGTTTCGGACCTTGGCCTTTAGCGCAAGAGGCGGGCTCCTTGCCGGCCTCTTGCCGGTCGCCGGCGGCGCCTATCGCCGCCGGGTCGATGGAGCGAATGCGAATTGGCGCATTGCGCTCGACAAACACGCGGGGCGGACAAACACGCACCCTCGCGCGATACAAAAATTACCGGCGGATGCCGAGTTTTTCGATCAAATCCTTGTAGCTCGCTTCGTTGGTGCGGCGCAGGTAGTCGAGCAGGTTGCGGCGCTGGCCAACCATCTTGAGCAGCCCGCGCCGGGAATGGTTGTCCTTGGCGTGGGTCTTGAAGTGCTCGGTCAGATTGTTGATCCGCTCGGACAGGATCGCGACCTGTACTTCCGGGGATCCGGTATCGCCCACTTTCTTGGCGAACGTCTTGATCAGTTCAGCCTTGCGGCTGGGGGTCACCGACATCGGTCATCCTTTCTTGATGGCCGCCCTGCCTACCAGGCCGGCCAGGTTGAACACGCGCTTGGGGACGATTTCGCCGCGGTCCAAGTCGGCCAGAGCCAGCAATTGGCCCGAAACCGTGACATAAACCGTGCCGCGGAAGTTGGGAGCGTCCCGTCCGCGCAATAAGACGGCTTGGCCTCTGGAGAGCCTCGCCGCATCCGCCCTGCTGATAGCCAGCGCCGGGATGTCGTCCAGCGCGGTTTCAACGGGCATGAGCGCGTCGGCGAGGCTGCCCTCGCCGGCCGCGGCTCTATGGCACAAGGCCTCCAGTTTATCCAGCGGAATCATGGTTTCCTCGCTGAACGGCCCGACCGAGGTGCGCCGCAGCGCGCTGACATGGCCGTAGCAGCCCAGCGCCCGCCCCATGTCCCGGGCCAGAGAGCGGACATAGGTGCCCTTGCCGCACTCGGCCTCCAGCACCGCATGGTCGGCATCGGGCACCTCCACCAGCTCGAGCCGGGCGATTTCCACCGGGCGGGCGGCCAGTTCCACGGTTTCGCCGTCGCGCGCCAGGTCATAGGCGCGTTCGCCCTCGATTTTGATGGCCGAATAGCGCGGCGGGACCTGCTGGATGGTCCCGGTATAGCTCGGCAGCAGGGCCTTGATCGCCTCCGGCGTCGGCCGCTGGCCGCTCTCGGCGATCACGCGGCCCTCGGCGTCATCGGTGTCCCGTTCCTCGCCCCAGCGGACGGTAAATTGGTAACGCTTGCGGCCGTCCATCACGAAGGGGACGGTCTTGGTCGCCTCGCCCATGGCGATCGGCAGCGCGCCCGAGGCGAGCGGGTCGAGCGTGCCGGCATGACCGCAGCGCTTGGCCGAAAACAGCCGTTTGATCACGCTGACCGCGTGGGTCGAGGTCATGCCCACCGGCTTGTCGAGCACCACCCAGCCGTGAACGTCGCGCTTGTCGCGCTTGAACTGCTTGCGGCGCCTCTGGCCGCCTTCGTTGTGAGGCGCGCGCGCGGCGCCCGTCTCCAAGATCGCGGGCGGCGAATCCTGCGGCACCATGATTTCGGACGGCGCTTTCGGCGCCTCCTCGGCCGGAGGGCGGGCGAGGTTGCTCGTTTCGATATCGCTCACTCGTCATCCCCCTGTTCCAGGTCGCGCTTCACTTCCGGCGAACGCAGCAGCTTGTCGATGCGCTCGGCCTCGTCGAATCGCTCGTCGATGCGGAATCGGATGTCGGGCGCGAATTTCAGATTGATGCGGTGCGCGACCTCGGCGCGCAGGTATTTCTTGTGGCGATCGAAGGCGGCCACGACCGCGTCGGCATCCTTGCCGCCCATCGGCATCAGGTAGACGGTGGCGAGCCTGAGGTCCGGGCTCATCCGCACTTCCGGCACGGTAATGAGATGGCCTTCGATCACGGGGTCGTGCACGTCGCCGCGCGCGAGCATCTCGGCCAGCGCGTGGCGCACCAGTTCGCCGACGCGCAACTGGCGTTGCGAAGCGCCGGGACCGCCGTCGCGGGGGTGTTTGTGTTTCGTCATCAACAAAATCCCTGCTGTCATCGCCCGCGCAAGCGGACGATCCGGTAACCGCCGTCGTTACGGCGTACTGGATACCCCGCGCTTTGCGAAACGACGCGCTTCGCGTCTTTGCGCGGGGTATGACCGGTTAATGATTGAGGCGAGCCGATATCCTACGCGCGTATGAGATTTGGACTCACAGCGAGCGTTGAATCGTCTCCACCCGGTAGCACTCGATGACGTCGCCCTGGCGCATGTCCTGGTAGTTCTCGAAGGCCATGCCGCACTCCATGCCGGAGCTGACTTCCTTGACGTCGTCCTTGAACCGCTTGAGCTGCGACAACTTGCCTTCGTGGATGACCACGTTGTCGCGGATCAGGCGCACATTGGCCCCGCGCTCGACGGTGCCGTCGGTGACCTTGCAACCGGCGATCTTGCCGACCTTCGAGATGTTGAAGATCTCGAGGATCTGCGCATTGCCCAGCATGGTCTCGCGCAAGGTCGGCGCGAGCAGGCCGGACATCGCCTTCTTCACGTCATCCACGAGGTCGTAGATGATGTTGTAGTAGCGGATTTCGATACCGGAGCGTTCCGCCGCCTCGCGCGCTTCCTTGTTGGCGCGCACGTTGAAGGCGATGATCGGCACGCCCGAGGCTTCCGCCAGCGTCACGTCCGATTCGGAAATGCCGCCGACGCCGACATGCAGCACGCGCGCGGCCACTTCCTCGGTGCCGAGCTTTTCCAGCGCGCCCACGATGGCTTCCGCCGATCCCTGCACGTCGGCCTTGATGACCAGCGGGAATTCCTTGCGGCCCGCGGTCTTGGCCTGCGCCATCATCTGCTCGAGCGAGCCGCGCATGCCGGTGGCGCGCGCCGCCATCTTTTCGCGCTTCTGACGGGAGCGGTAGTCGGTGACCTCGCGCGCACGGGCTTCGTTCTCGACCACTGCCAGGCGGTCGCCCGCATCCGGTGTGCCGGAGAAGCCGAGCACCTCGACCGGCGTCGAGGGGCCGGCGCTCTGCACGGTCTCGCCGCTGTCGGAGACGAGCGCGCGCACGCGGCCCCATTCGGCGCCCGCCACGACGATGTCGCCGGGGCGAAGCGTCCCGCGCTGGACCAGCACGGTGGCCACGGGACCGCGCCCGCGATCGAGCTTGGCTTCGATCACGGTGCCTTCCGCGGCGCGGTCCGGATTGGCTTTCAGCTCGAGGATCTCGGCCTGCAGGTTGATCATCTCGAGCAGGCGGTCGATGTTCATCTTCTTGGTGGCGGACACTTCCACGTCCACCACTTCGCCGCCCAACGATTCGACCTGAATCTCGTGCTGCAGGAGTTCGGTGCGCACGCGGGTCGGATTGGCGTCCGGTTTGTCGATCTTGTTGATGGCGACGATGATCGGAACCTTGGCCGCCTTGGCGTGATGGATCGCCTCGATCGTCTGCGGCATGACGCCGTCGTCGGCGGCGACCACCAAAATGACGATATCGGTGACCTTGGCGCCGCGCGCGCGCATCGCCGTGAAGGCGGCGTGGCCGGGCGTGTCGATGAAGGTGATCTTGCCGCCGGACGGCGCGGTCACCTGATAGGCGCCGATGTGCTGGGTGATGCCGCCGGCCTCGCCCGCCGCCACGTCGGCGGAGCGGATCGAGTCGAGCAGCGACGTCTTGCCGTGGTCGACATGGCCCATGACGGTGACCACCGGCGCGCGCGGCCGCAGCTTGGCCGGATCGTCGGCGACGTCGAACAGGCCTTCCTCGACATCGGCTTCCGACACGCGGCGAACGGTGTGGCCCATTTCCTCGGCGATGAGCTGGGCGGTATCGGCATCGAGCACGTCGTTGATCGTCGCCATCTGGCCCTGCTTCATCAGCAGACGGATGACGTCGACCGCGCGCTCCGACATGCGGTTGGCGAGTTCCTGGATGGTGATCGCATCCGGGATGGTCACCTCGCGCACGAGCTTTTCCTTCTGCTCGTTCGCCGCGTGGCCTTTGAGCCGCTGGGTGCGGCGCCGGAACGATGCGACCGAACGTTCGCGTACTTCGTCGGCGCTCAGCGCGTTGATGACGGTCAGGCGGCCGCGCTGCCGCTCGGCACCAACGCGCGGGGCCGGGCGCGGGGGAGCCGCCGGACGACCGGCGCCGCCGCGACGCGCGGTGCGCGGTGCTTCTTCTTCTTCGACCTCGAGCGTAAGGCGGGGCGCCGGGGTAGCCGGACGCTTGACCTCTTCCTCGCCCAGCCGCTTCTTGGCGACTTCGTCGGCCTTGCGCTTGGATTCCTCCTCGCGCTTGTGACGCTCTTCTTCCTCGCGCTTGCGCGTTTCGGCGGCTTCGCGTTCGGCCTTCTCGATCGCTTCGCGGCTGGCGCGGATACGCGCCTCTTCCTCGGCGATCTTTCGTTCTTCCGCTTCGCGCACGCGCGAGTCGGCGAGCGCATGGGCACGCGCGAGGCGTTCCTCTTCGGTCAGCGTGCGCAGCACGACGCCCGACGGCTTCGGGGCTTCGGCGGCGACACGCGGCGCGGCCTGCGCCGGCTTCGGTGCGGCGGCGGCCTTTTTCGGCGCTTCGACCGGCGTCGGCTCTGCCTTGGTTTCGGGGCCGATGGTGCGGCGCTTAACCTTTTCGACCACGACCTGCTTGCTGCGGCCATGGCTGAAGCTCTGGCGCACGACGCCCGTCTCGGTGCGGGGCTTGAGCGTCAGCTTGGGGCCAGACACGCTCAGTTTCTTTTCGCCAGGGTTCTTCGTCTCAGTCATTCCGTACTGTGTCCTCGTGCGCCATCCGTTGGCGCATGCGCGCAAACTGCATCGGTCGATTGTCCGGTCCGAAAGCGCATCAGGCGCGTCACGCGGGCGAGAAAGGTCTCGCTCCCGGGTCCGGCAAGCAGGGCTGCATGTACCACATTTGGGCGGTTCAGTGCCAAATTCAATTGTTCGCCGGAAAACGCGTCGATGACGGCGATTTCACGCCCGCCAGCCTCGCTGCTGCGGTGCAAGACGGCTTCCAGCTTGCGCCGGCCGTCCGCCGCCCCGTCGCGGGCGTGAATAAGGGCCAAAACGTCGCCCCGCTCGATGGCCGCCTCGACCTTGGCATAGCCGGCGACGACGGCACCGGCCTTTCCGGCCATGGCCAGGGCGTCGAGCGCGGCGCGCTCCAGCAGCTCCTCGGTGCGGGTCGCCAGATCGGGCCCCGCTTTTACGTTTCGCCTGAATCCACGGGCGAAAACGTTGCGTTTGACGGCGGCTTCGATGGCCGACCGGGTCGCCGTAACCCAAAGCCCGCGGCCCGGCAGCTTGCGCTTCACGTCGGGGACAACCTCGTCCGCCGGCCCGACCACGAAGCGCATCATTTCATCGACCGGCTTGATCTCGCGGGTGAGCGCGCAGGTGCGCTGCGTCCCCGGGGCGACGCTGGTCGTCCCGCGGTCGAGCTCAGTTTCCTGCACGATCGCAAGCATCGCCGCTTGGCACTCCCTATGCGCCGGCTGCCGCGTCCGCCTCGGCCGGCGCTTCCGCCGCTGGCGGGTTAAGCTCGGCCTCGGTGATCCAGCCCGCCTTGAGGCGGGCCTGCATGATCATGGCCTCGGCATCCTCGCGCGAGAGGCCGAAGTTTTCGAGATAGCCCGGCTCGTGCTTGGATTCGCCGTCCTTGCGCTCGGTCCAGCCGGTAAGATCGTCGGTCGCGCAACCGGCCAGGTCTTCCACCGTCTTGACGCCGTTTTCACCCAGGGCGACCAGCATTTTGGTCGTAATACCAGGCACTTCCCTGAGCGCATCCTGCACGCCCAGTTCCTTGCGCTTGGCGTCGAGCACCGCCTCCTGCTCGGCGAGATATTCGCGCGCGCGTTCCTGCAGCTCCTGCGCGGTTTCCTCGTCGAAGCCCTCGATGCTGGCGATTTCCTTCTGATCGACCAGCGCGAGCTCCTCGATCGAGCCGAAGCCCTCGGCGGCGAGCAATTGTCCGACCACCTCGTCGAGATTGAGCGCCTCGACGAAAACCTTGGTCCGGTTTTCGAACTCGGCCTGCCGGCGCTCGGATTCTTCCTGCTCGGTGAGAATATCGATGTCCCAGCCGGTCAATTGGGAGGCGAGCCGCACGTTCTGCCCGCGGCGGCCGATCGCCAGCGACAGCTGCTGGTCCGGCACCACCACCTCGATGCGCTCCTTTTCCTCGTCGAGCACGACCTTGGCGACTTCCGCCGGCGCCAGCGCGTTGACCACGAAAGTGGCGATATCCGGCGACCACGGAATGATGTCGATCTTCTCGCCCTGCAATTCGTTTACCACCGCCTGCACGCGCGAGCCGCGCATGCCGACGCAGGCGCCGACCGGGTCGACCGAGGAATCGCGCGAGATCACCGCGATCTTGGCGCGCGAGCCCGGGTCGCGGGCGACCGCCTTCACCTCGACGATGCCGTCGTAGATTTCGGGCACTTCCTGCGCGAAGAGCTTGGCGGTGAACTGCGGATGGGTGCGCGAGAGGAAAATCTGCGGCCCGCGCGGCTCACGCCGCACGTCGTAGATATAGGCGCGGATGCGGTCGCCGTTGCGGAACACCTCGCGCGGCAACAGCTCGTCGCGGCGCACGATCGCCTCGCCGCGGCCGAGATCGACCACCACGTTGCCGTATTCGACGCGCTTGACGACGCCATTCACGATGTCGCCGATACGATCCTTGTATTCGGCATATTGCCGGTCGCGCTCGGCCTCGCGCACCTTCTGCACGATCACCTGCTTGGCCGACTGGGCGGCGATACGGCCGTATTCGAGCGGCGGCAGTGGGTCGGCGATGGTATCGCCCACCTGGGCGGCCGGATGGCGCTTGCGCGCGTCTTCCAGCGTGATCTGGTTGGAAGGATTCTCCACGGCCTCGACCACCAGCATGTGGCGGGTGAGCTTGAGATCGCCGGTCTTCGGCTCGATCTCGGCATGGACGTCGGTTTCCGCGCCGTAGCGCGAACGGGCCGCCTTGGCGATGGCGTCTTCCATCGCGGCAATGACGATACCGCGGTCGATCGCCTTCTCGCGGGCCACCGCGTCGGCGATCTGCAAAAGTTCGAGCCTGTTGGCGCTGATTGCCATAGCTCACTCTCCTCCTTTATCGGCAGACCTCTGCGGCCGGTGCCTTGAGTGCCTTTCTTCGCGTCGCTCTTCCCGTTTCGCCGCGCGCGCTTCGCGTTTGGCGGACTTTTCACGTCGCAAAGCCTCGGTCACCAATTCGTCGGTGAGCACGAGCTTGGCTTCGCTCATGTCTTCGATCGGAAGCAGCACATCCGCTTCCTCGCCTTCCCGCACGTCGTCCCGGGTCAGACGCGCGGCAGCGCCCTCGGTTCCGTTCAAAATGCCGCGGAAACGCTTGCGGCCATTGACCGGCCTTTCCATCTCGATCCTGACCAGATGACCGGCATGGCGGTCGAAATCGGACTTGCGTACCAGCGGCCGGTCGATGCCGGGCGAGGAAATCTCCAGCCGGTATGCGCGGTCGATCGGGTCGGCCACGTCGAGCACCGGGGAAAGCGCACGCGAGACTTCCTCGCAGTCGTCCACCGACATGCTGCCGTCCGGCCGCTCGGCCATGATCTGCACGGTGCAGCCCTCGGCGCCCGAGACGCGCACCCGCACCAGCCTGAACCCGAGCTGTTCGAGCACCGGTTCGACGATGACGGCGACACGGGCTGGCAGCCCCGGCTCGACGATGAGTCGCGGTTCGTCCTGGTGCGCTGGAGCGGCGTTAGCCGCGCTCATCTGGCTTTCGGCCATTCTGTAACAAAAAAGAGCGGGCCCCGGGGGACCCACTCTCAAAACCCATTCGGTTATGAGGGTGTCTTACGTACGAGCTGAAATATAGCGCATTTTCGGCCACTTGCAAGCGTTGATGGGATCGGCGGCAGACTAAACCCTTCTTTCAGAATCTACCAATAAGTTTACGGAAAGCTGCCTTCAGGCAAAATTTATGCGCGTTTTGTGAGTGTTGCGATGAGTGTCCCGGCGTCGCTGCTGCCCGAATTGGAAGATGTCGTCCAGCATGGCTCGGCGGAACGGCGCGCCGAAACGCTGCGCCGCATCACCGGGCTGTTCCTCGACGGCGCCGCCGGTTTCAACGGCGATCACGTGGCTTTGTTCGACGACGTGATCGGCTACCTGATCGAGGAGATCGAGGCCAAGGCGCTGGCGGAACTCGCGCGCCATATGGCGCCGGTTCCCAATGCGCCGCCCGGCGTGGTGCGCAAGCTCGCCCGCCATGACGATATCGAAGTCGCCGGTCCGGTGCTCAAGCAGGCGCATCTCGACGATCCCGATCTCATGGACATCGCGGAAACCAAGAGCCAGGCCCATCTGCTGGCTCTCTCGACGCGTCCCGGGATCAACGAGGCCCTGGCCGACATCATCGTGACGCGCGGGAACCGCGAAGTGGCGCGCTCGATCGCCACCAATCAGAACGCCCGCTTGTCGGAGGACGCGTTCACGACCCTGGTCCGGCGCGCCGAGCAGGACGGCGTACTGGCCGAGAAAATCGGCAAGCGCACCGACATTCCGCCGCGCTTGTTCCGTCAGCTTCTGATGCAGGCGAGCGACGTGGTGCAGAAGCGCCTGCTGGCGCACGCCCGGCCCGACACCCAGGCCGAGATTCGCCGGATTCTCGCCAAGGTGACGGACGAGGTCGCCACCAAGGCGGCGCCACGCAATTACACGGCGGCGCTCGCCAAGGTCCGTGCGATGCACAAAGAGCGCAAGCTCACCGAAGCGGACATCGCGCAATTCGCCGATAGCGGCAAATACGAAGAAACCATCGCGGCCCTGGCCACGGTTTGCTCGGTTCCGGTCGAGGTGGTGGACCGGCTGATGAACGGCGAACGCGCCGATCCGGTGCTTATCCTGGCGCGCGCGGCCGGTTTCGGCTGGCCGACGGTCAAGGCGGTGATGAATGCGCGCCCGAGCGGCAAGCCCTCGGCCCAGGTGCTCGATTCGGCCTTCGAGAATTTCGAGCGCCTGACGGCCGCCACCGCCCAGCGCGTCGTCCGTTTCTGGCAGGTCCGGCAGGGAACCGGGGAGTAACGCCGCAACCGTCGATGCCCGCGCTCGCGCAACACGACAATCAACGGCGCCGGAAAATGAAATAGGCCGGCGTCCGGCCTTCGCGGATCGCTTTTGCCTCGTAGCGGGTGCGCGTAAAGCCGGCCCAAGGCTTGCGCCAGTCATCCGCGCATTCGGCCGTCCAGACGAAATCGCCCGAGCGCAAAATGCGCGTCAGCACGTAATCGGCATAGCCGGCGATGTCGGTGGCGAAGCGGAATTCGCCGCCCGGCTTCAGGATGCGCGCCAGCCGCTTGAGGCTTTCGTCCTGCACGAAGCGCCGCTTCCAGTGCCGCCGCTTCGGCCAGGGATCGGGATAGAGCAGATCGATGCGCGCCAGGCATGCGTCCGGAAGCCAGTCGATCAGTTCGCTGGCATCGCCGAAATACAGGCGGATATTGGCGAGCTTCTGCGCGTCGATCGCCACCAGGGCCTTGGCGATGGCATTGACGAAGGCATCGGTGCCGATGAATCCGGTATTGGGATGCGCCTGCGCCTGAGCAACGAGATGTTCGGCGCCGCCGAACCCGATCTCCAGCCGCAATTCGCCGACGGCGTGCGGAAAGAGGGTGCGCAGATCGGCCGGGGCCGGCCGGCCGAGATCGAGCGCCAGGCGCGGCAGCAACGCGTCGAACAGCGCCGCCTGCCGAGGCTTGAGCGCATGGCCCTTACGGCGGCCGAAGAAGGCGCGTTGCGCGGAATTTTGCGGATCTTGGCTGTCGCCCATGGTGGCGCGCTGCATACTACGGCCGCACGGTCCCGAAAACTGAAATGCCCCGCTTTTGGCGGGGCATCCCAGTATCCCGTTATGGCCGGTCGGTTCAGGCGACCGCCGCCTTGATCTTCTCGGCGAGGTTGACCTGTTCCCAGGAGAAGCCGCCGTCATTGTCGGGCTGGCGGCCGAAATGGCCGTAGGCCGCGGTGCGCCGGTAGATCGGACGGTTGAGCTTGAGGGAGCGCCGGATGTTGGTCGGCGTCAGGCGGAACAGCTCGGGCAGGATCTTCTCGAGCTTGCTTTCCGGCACCACGCCGGTGCCGTGGGTGTCGACCAGCACCGACATCGGATCGGCGACGCCGATCGCATAGGCGATCTGGATGGTGCAGCGCTCGGCAATGCCGGCGGCCACGACGTTCTTGGCCAGATAGCGCGCGGCATAGGCGGCCGAACGGTCGACCTTGGTCGGATCCTTGCCGGAGAAGGCGCCGCCGCCATGCGGGGCGTAGCCGCCATAGGTATCGACGATGATCTTACGGCCGGTGAGGCCGCAGTCGCCGTCCGGACCGCCGATCACGAAATTGCCGGTCGGGTTGACCAGGAAGTCGGCGGTATTTTCGGGCATCCAGCCTTCCGGCAGCGCGGACGCGACGGCGTCGGTGATCATCTCCTTGACCAGGCCCGGCGTGTACTTGTTGCCGTTGCGGCTCTCGGCATTGTGCTGGGTGGAGACGACCACCTTGGTGCAGCCGACCGGCTTGCCGTTGACGTAGCGGACGGTCACCTGGCTCTTGGCGTCGGGCTGCAGATCGGCGAGCTGGCCGGAATGGCGCTTGTCGGCGAGCACCTTGAGGATCTTGTGCGAGAAGTAGATCGGCGCCGGCATGAACGAGTTTTTCTCGTATACCTCGCTCTCGGTGCAGGCGAAGCCGAACATCATGCCCTGATCGCCGGCGCCTTCTTCCTCGCCATTGGCGTGTTTCTTGGCATCGACGCCCATCGCGATATCGGGCGACTGGCCGTGCAGCAGCACTTCCACGTCGGCGCCGTAATGCGAGAAGCCGTCCTGGTCGTAGCCGATGTCTCTGACGACGCCGCGGGCGATCTCGGCGATCATTTCGCGATTGATCACGGCCTTGTCGCCGTGCTTGTGGAACAAGGGCGATTGGCCGCGGCCTTCGCCGGCAATCACGATCTTGTTGGTCGTGGTCAGCGTCTCGCAGCCGAGCCGCGTATTCACGAGGCTGTCGTCGGCGATGCCGAGCTTGATATCATTCTCGATAAAGGCGTCGAGCACCGCGTCCGAGATCTGGTCGCAGACCTTGTCCGGATGGCCTTCGGAAACCGACTCGCTCGTAAACAGGAAATTGGTGTGAGCCACCGCTGAAACTCCCTCCCGTTGCACGGTTTGCTAGGCCGCGCCGTGTGACAGTCGGGTGTTTCTTGCAGTGCACGCCGCCAAGGTCAAGATGCGGGCAAGGTGGGACGCGATTGCGGGCAGCGTTGGGATGAGGGCTGAACGATCAGTCCTCACCTGCGATCTGTTCCACGAGGTCGACGATGCGCCGGCGCAGCTTGCTGTTCTTGATGCGCATGAACGACTTGGTCAGCGACAGGCCGTCCGACGTGGCAAGGAAGTCCGACACATAGGCCGGCGACGGCGCTTCGGCGAGTCCTGCGGCCTGACCGGGTGCATGGGGTGCTCCCTCGAAGAAGAACGAGACCGGGACCTGCAGGATGTGAGCGATCTGTTGGAGGCGGCTCGCGCCGATGCGGTTGGTTCCCTTCTCGTATTTCTGGACCTGCTGAAACGTCAGACCGAGGGCGTCGCCGAGCTTTTCCTGACTCATACCCAACATCATCCGGCGCATGCGCACGCGCGAACCAACGTGCTTGTCGATCGGATTGGGTGCCTTCTTAGCCATAAATTTCTCCTATGCCTCCATTGTGGAGCGTAATGTCACAACTTATGGCTCTGTTGCAATCAGGGATTTCCCACGCTTTGGTAAACAACGTCAAAGAAAAATGAAAATTAGATAGAAATTTCAATAATTTTTTCATGTCAAAAACTTTCCGTGCACATGATGCCGCAGGCACTATATTTGGCGCCGGAGCAACTTTTGTACCGAGGGATCTGTTAATTTCAATCTAGAGGCGAACCCGTCGGCGCCCGACGGCGACCAAACTTACGACCAGGAAGAGAATTAAGCCGTAGCTGCCGAACCGCACATAAATAGTGGCATTGCCAGCACGCGGCAACGGTGCGTCGAGGACACCTTCGACCCCGAGAGGCAGCGATCCGACGATCCGGCCGACCGGGTCGATGACCGCCGAAATTCCAGTATTGGCCGCACGCACCAAGGGCAGGCCCTCGGCGATCGCGAGCGCGCGCGCCTGCTGCAAATGCTGATAGGGGCCGGAACTGATCCCGAACCAGCCGTCATTGGTGACGTTCACGAGCCAGCCCGGACGCTCGCTCGATGGCACCGCCTCGCCGGGGAAGATCGCCTCGTAGCATATCAGCGGCAACATGGGCGGTGCGCCCGCCACGCTCATCGCGCGCCGCCGATCGCCGGTCGAAAATCCGCCGACGACCTTGGTGAGTTGCCGGAGGCCGAAACTTTCCAGCAGGCGCTGGAACGGCAAGTATTCCCCGAACGGCACCAGATGAATTTTGTCGTAGACGCCGCGGATCGAACCGTCGCCGTCGATCACATAGACCGAATTATAGGCCCCCTTGACCCTGCCCTCGTCCGTCACATTGGCCGCGCGCACCGCGCCGGTGATGAGCTCGGTGGAAGGCTTCAGCAGCGCGGCAATCTCGGCCAGCGCGTCGGGCTCGCGCGTGAGAAAAAACGGAAACGCCGCTTCCGGCCAGATCAGATGGGTGAAATCGTGCGCGCCCTTCGATTGTGGGCCGGTGGCGCGGTTGGACAGCCGCAGATAGCGCGCCATCACCTCGTTCTTGGCGGAATAATTGAACTTCAGATCCTGCTGCAGATTGGGCTGCATGATGCGCAGCTTGACGCCGCTCACATAGGCGGTCGGGTGCGTCCACAGCCGCAGCGCGCCATAGCCTGTCAGCCCGGCCAGGATCAGCAGGCCGACGAGCGGTGCCCGATACGGATGCGGCGTGTCGGCCTTGTCGTCGGCGAGCACGGCCGGGCTCGCGAAGATCGCGACGGCCAGAAATGTGAGCCCCCAGATTCCGACCAGCGTCAGGCTTTGCGCCAGCGCCAGCGGTTCGGTCAAAGCGTAGCCGAACGTGTTCCAGGGAAAACCCGTGAGCAGATGGCCGCGCAGCCATTCGGCGATGGTGAGGGTGGCGGCGAGCGCCAGCACGCGCTCCGGCCCGCGCACCCAGATCAGCCGCGCGGCGGCCAGGCCGAGCGCGGGGAAGAGCGCGAGATAGGCCGGCAGCCCGGCCACGGCGACCGGCAGCAGCCAGGCAAAGGTCTTGGCATCGACCAGGAAGGCGTAGCCGATCCAGTAAAGGCCGACGAGGAAATAGCCGAAGCCGAAGCACCAGCCGGCGCCCGCAGCCGCCCAAGCCGCGCTCCGGCGACCGGCGGTGGACCCGTCCACCAGCCACACCAGCACGGGGAATGTCACGAACAGCAGCGGCCAGGCGTTGAACGGCGCCATTGCCAGAGCCGAGGCGGCGCCGGCCCCGAAAGCGATGGCCGCGCGGCGCCAGCCGAAGGCCAGCATCGTCGCATGCGCGAAACGGGTGGCAAAACCGGTGAGGGTCACGGGCGGGACGGCGTGGTCGGAGTGCCGGTGGCGGGACTTGCGCCCTCGTCGGCCGGCGAAACCGGCGGCGTGGTCGCGGCGAGGGCAGTATCGGGTTCACCACGCCCGCGCCGCTCGCGCGGCTTTTGGCGTCTTTCCTTCAACTTGACGATGCGCACGCGTTTGACGCGGCGCGGATCGGCGTCGAGCACTTCGAATTCGAACAGGCCCGGTCCGGGAATCAGCTCGCCGCGCAGCGGCACCCGGCCGGCGCGCGTCACCAGATAGCCGCCCAGCGTGTCGACCTCTTCGGCCGCCTCGCCGATCTCGAACTCGTGCCCGACGATCGACACGACATCCTCGAGCTTGGCGCGTGCATCGGCGACGTAGGAGCCGTCGGGCTGGCGCACCACGTCGGGGGTCTCGGCCTCGTCGTGCTCGTCGGCGATCTCGCCGACGATCTGTTCGACGATGTCCTCGATCGAAATCAGACCGTCGCTGCCGCCATATTCGTCGACCACCAGCGCCAGGTGGATGCGCGTCGCCTGCATGCGCGCGAGCAGGTCGATGACCCGCATCGACGGCGGAACGAACAGGATCTCGCGCACGATCTTGGTCGCCGACAGCGGCGTGGCAAGATCGATGGCCTTCAAATCGAGCCCGGCCGGCAGCGGTTTCTTGCGCTTGACGTTCTTGTCGTGGCCGACCGCGGCGCGCGCCGTCATGTAGGCGATCAGGTCGCGGATGTGCACCATGCCGACCGGGTCGTCGAGCGTATCGTCATAGACGACGAGGCGGGAGTGGCCGGCGCCTTCGAACACGCGCACCAATTCGCCGAGCTGGATGTCCTGCTGCACGGCGATGATGTCGGCGCGCGGCACCATCACGTCGCCGACCCGCCGCTCGTGCAGGCCGAGGATGTTCTTGAGCATCCGGCTTTCGTCGGGCGAGAAGCCGGACTCGCTCGGCGTCATGGCATCGAGCACGTCCTTGAGATCGGCGCGGATCGTGCTCGGCTTCCAGCCGAACAGCGCCCGCATGGTGCGCGCGAACCAGCCCTCGCCGTTTTCACGCGGCGGGCTCACCGGGACCGGCAGATGACGCGGCTCGTAAGGCGCGCCGGCAGAACTCGAACCTGGATCGCTATCAGGCATGGCGTTCAAAGGTCGCCCGGCGCGTAATCACGGTAGGGATCGGCGATGTTCAGGCGCGCGAGAATGTCGCGCTCGAGCCCTTCCATCGCCTCGGCTTCAGAATCAGTCTGGTGATCGTAACCCAACAGGTGGAGATAGCCATGCACCACGAGATGGGCGAGGTGATGCTGAACCGGCTTGTGCTCCTCGGCGGCCTCGCGCGTGAGCGTCTCGCAGGCCACGATCACGTCGCCGAGCAGCGCCGGTATTCCCTTCGCCTTGGGCGTGGAGGCCGGAAACGACAGCACATTCGTGGGCTTGTCGATCCCGCGCCAGTCGCGGTTGAGGATGCGCACGGCCGCGTCGTCCGTGAGCACGACGCTCATCTCGCCTGCCGCCGGGATCGTCTCCGCGGCGGCGGCGATAGCCGCGCGCACGGTGTCGGCCGCCGCCGGCACGTCATCCCACAGCGGCGATTGCACCTGGATATCGATGTCGAGGGTCGCGCTCATTCCTTGCCCTCGCGCGCGGACGCGGGCGCGACGCGGTCATAGGCGGCCACGATGCGCGCCACCAGTTCGTGACGGATCACGTCGTCGTGGCTGAAGGCGACGTGGCCGACACCTTCGATTCCTGACAAAAGTCTGACCGCTTCCGCCAGCCCCGAGGTCTGCCCGTTCGGCAGGTCGACCTGACTCGGATCGCCGGTGACGATCATGCGGCTGTTTTCGCCCAGGCGGGTCAAGAACATCTTCATCTGCATCGAGGTCGTATTCTGCGCCTCGTCGAGGATGACGCAGGCATTCGACAGCGTGCGTCCGCGCATGAAGGCGAGCGGCGCGATCTCGATGTCGCCGGCCTCGAGCGCGCGTTCGACGATGCGCATGTCCATCAGGTCGTGCAGCGCGTCATAGATCGGGCGCAGATAGGGATCGACCTTCTCGCGCAGGTCGCCGGGCAGGAAGCCGAGCCGTTCGCCGGCTTCCACCGCCGGACGCGACAGGATGATGCGATCGACCTCCTTGCGCTCGAACATCTGCACCGCCTGGGCGACCGCGAGCCAGGTCTTGCCGGTGCCGGCGGGGCCGGTGCCGAACACCAGCGAATGGCGCTTGAGCGCGCGAATATAGGCGTCCTGCGCGGCGGTGCGCGCGCGCACCGGGCGCTTGCGCAGATTGATTTCCTCGAAGGCCGCGCGCGCGCTGTCCGGTTCGTAGTCGAACAGCGAGCCTTGCGCGATCGCCTGCCGGATGGCGCCCTCGACATCGCCCTGGCTGAGATCGTGGCCGCGCTTGATCTGCTCGTAGAGTCCTTCGAGCACGCGGCGGGCCTGCTCGCAGGCGCCGCGCGAGCCTTCGAGCATGACGTGGTTGCCGCGTGAATCCGCCACGACACCCAGACGCCGCTCGATCAAGGCGAGGTTCTGTCCGTATTGGCCGAACAGGGTTGAGGCGAGCCGATTGTCGTCGAAGGCAAGCACGACCTGCGTCATCGCCGTCTCCTCCGAGGCGGCGGCGGGCGGGATCACGGGATCCGGTGTGCGCAAGTGGGTGTCTAGGCTCCTGCTGAGGCCAGCGCGGGTGCGCCGGCATTTCCGTCGATGGCGCCAAAAAGCGTATTGGCCCCGATTTCATTGATGGCGACCGTCACCACCTCGCCGATCAGCGAGGCCGGCGCCATCACCTGTACTGTCTGCAAATATGGGGTCCGGCCGACCAATTGCCCAGGGAGGCGGCCCGGTTTTTCGAGCAGGACATCGACTTTCCGGCCGACAAAACCGGCATTGAAAGCCCGTTGCTGCCGCGCGATCAGGGCTTGCAGCCGGTGCAGGCGCTCGGATTTCACCTCCGGCGGAACCTGGTCGTCCAGTTCGGCCGCGGGTGTTCCGGCACGCGGCGAATAGGCGAAGGTGTAGGCGCCGGCGAAGCCGACCTGTTCGACGAGGGCCAGTGTATCGCGGAAGTCCGCTTCGGTTTCACCGGGGAAACCGACGATGAAATCGGAGGTGAAGGCGAGATCGGGCCGTACCTCGCGCAGCCGCGCGACGACATCGAGATAGGCGCGGCGCGTGTGCTTGCGGTTCATGGCCGCGAGCATGCGGTCGGAGCCGGACTGCACCGGCAGATGGACATAGGGCATCAGCGCCGGCAGATCGCCGTGGGCGGCGATCAGATCGTCGTCCATGTCGTTCGGGTGGCTGGTCGTATAGCGCAGCCGCGCGATTCCCGGCACTTGCGCCAGCCGGCGCAGCAGCCGGCCGAGCGTCGCCGCTTCGCCGTCCTCGCCCGGCCCGTGATAGGCATTCACGTTCTGCCCGATCAGCGTCACTTCGCGCACGCCGGCGTCCGCCAGCCGCTCCACTTCGGCGACGATCTTGCCGACCGGGCGCGAGACTTCCGCCCCGCGCGTATAGGGCACCACGCAGAACGTGCAGAACTTGTCGCAGCCTTCCTGCACCGTCACGAAGGCGGAAATGCCCCGCTGCGCAATCGCTTCGCGCCGCGGCGCCACAAGCGCGTCGAACTTGTCCTCGACCGGGAACTCGGTGTCGATCACCCGCTCGCCGCTCTCGGCGCGGGCGATCAGCTCGGGCAGGCGATGATAGTTCTGCGAACCGACCACGATATCGACCGCATGGGCGCGGCGAACGATCTCCTGCCCCTCCGCCTGCGCCACGCAGCCGGCGACGGCAATCAGCATTTTGCGGCCTTGCAGCTCGGCCTCTTCCTTCATCACGCGGATGCGCCCGATCTCGGAATAGACCTTGTCGGCCGCCTTCTCGCGGATATGGCAGGTGTTGAGGATGACGAGGTCGGCGTCGTCCGGGCGCGCCGTCTCGGCATATCCGGCCGGCGCCAAGGTGTCCGCCATACGATGGGAATCGTAGACATTCATCTGGCAGCCGAAGGATTTGACGTGGACTTTGCGGGTATTGCTCATGCCGCTCGATTCTTCTCGCAGGGCTAATCTATCGCGCGCGGGCGGGATTGTCCCCTCCCTATATGTCCTTGATTGTTATTGCGATTTTAAGACGCAAAGGCTGGCCTCGCGCGGTCTTGTGCGGCCTCGGGCCGGCGCGGGTCATAACGCCTTTTGCCGCAAAGATAAACGCCGCTATTCGGCGGCGGTCGCCGCGCCGGCGGGAACCGGCGGCGCCGCCGCGGGCGCGAGCGGACGGCCGCGCAGCACGGTCGAGGTCATCCGGCGCACTTCCGTCTCCAGCCGCCGCGTCAGTTCCTTGCGGCTGACGCCGCCGTCGGCGGGAACCGGCTCGCCATAGCTCACCACGGCATCGACCGCCCCGCGTTCGATCAGCGCCTTGATATGCGGCATGAAATCGAGATCGCCGTACCAGGCCACCAGGGGGCGCTGGTGCCGGTTCATGGCGATCCCGTGCTGGGTCGTGTAGCAGATCGACATCGGCTGGATGAGGATGCGGCTGGCGTCGCCACCGTGGGCGGCCGCGGCCTCCACCACCCCGAGCAGGGCGGAGCGGAACGGCAGCACGCGATTGCCGTCGCTCGAGGTGCCTTCCGCGAACAGCACCACCGGGGTGCCGCCCTTCAGCCGGTCGACGATCTGCGCCACCGCGTCGGCCGACTGGTGCCGGCGCGTGCGGTCGACGAACACGGTGCGCTGCATCTTGGCGGTGACGCCGACGAGCGGCCAGCTCGCGACCTCGCGCTTGGCGACGAAGGCCACCGGCTGGAGCGACCCGATCGCCACGATATCGACCCACGACACGTGATTGGACACGAACAGCACGGCACGGTCGCGCACCGGCGCGCCCACCACGCGCACGCGGATGCGCAAGAGCGCCGCCAGCAGTCGATAATAATTCGAGCAGATGAAACCCCAGCCGGGCAGGCCGAGTTTGTCGAGCAGCCACTGAATCGAGATCAACAGCGGCGTCATCGTGAAGAAGACCACCGCGATGAACAGGGCGCGCAGCATCAGGTCTTGGCTTTGTCGTCGCCGATCGGCACGGCGTAGAGCTCGAGCCGGTGATCGACCAGCTTGTAGCCGAGCTTGCGCGCGACCTCGGCCTGCAGGCGCTCGATCTCCTCGGACTGGAATTCGATCACTTCGCCGGTGCGCAGATTGATCAGATGGTCGTGGTGCGTTTCCGACAGCGTCTCGTAGCGCGCGCGACCGTCGCGGAAATCGTGCCGCTCGATGATGCCGGCATCCTCGAACAGGCGCATGGTGCGATAGACCGTCGAAATGGAGATGCGGTCGTCCACCTTGGCGCAGCGCCGGTACAGTTCCTCGACGTCGGGATGATCGTCGGACTCCTCCAGCACGCGCGCGATGGTGCGCCTTTGCTCGGTCATGCGCATGCCTTTGGCGGCGCACAGAGCCTCGATATTCTTGCGCTCGTCGGCGCCCTTGTCTGCGGCAGTCACGATCTCAACTCGGGTCTCAAATGATCGACCCGCTCTTTCTACCATATCGACCGCGCCTGTTGTCTATGCGCGATCACACGAGATCGCGGCGCAGCACCAGCGCGGCGGCCGGCTTGCCGTTGGCAGCCGGGTAGTAATTGGGCCTGCGGCCGACCTCGCGGAAACCCGCCTTATCATAAAGTCGTATCGCGGGCGCGTTGGTTTCATCGACTTCCAGAAATACCGCGCGCGCGCCCAGGCCCGCCAGCCGGCGCAGGTGCAGGGAGAGCAGGTCGCGTCCGACGCCGTGGCCGCGCCGGCTCTTTGCGACGGCGACCGAAAGGATTTCCGCTTCGTCGGCCGCCGTGCGCGACATGATGAAGCCGATCAGTTTCGTGCCGGCGACGGCGCGGTGCGCGATCACCTGGCGGTCGATCAGGAGCTGCTCGACCTCTTGTTCGCTCCAGCCGCGGTGGAACGACGCGGCATGCAGCGCGGCGATCGCGGCGGCGTCGCGCGGGCCGGCTTCCGTCAGCGTCGGCAAGGCGCGCGCGAACAAGCTGCCGAAGAAACCGATCATCGGCGCGCCAATTGCGCCGCGTCCTGCGGCTGTGCGTCGGGTGGGCGCAAATAGAGCGGCTTGGGCGGCGATCCGGTTTCCGAGGCGGCCGCTCCGAGCCGCGCCACCCAGCCGATGTCGGGCGCGCCGCGCTGTTCGACCGCGCCCGGCGGGCGTTCGCCGGTGGGCCATTGCGCGGCGAGCGTGGCGGCCGCGGTGCCGACGATGCGCGGCGCGCCGCTCGTGGCGGCCGCGACACGCACGGCCTCGCGCAGCGGCGTCAGGCGCGGCGCGAACAATGTCCGGCCGCCCGGGCCGACCACCTGCAGATAGACGTGATCGTGGCGCGCATCGATCGCCGCGACGATCGGTGCGGTGTCGTCGGCCGCAATATAGGGCGCGGCGAAGGCGGGCAGCGTCGAAAGGCCGACCGCCGGCTTGCCGGCGGCGAGCGCCAGCCCGCGCGCCGCGGCGATGCCGACTCGAAGGCCGGTGAAGCTGCCCGGGCCGGTGGTGACGGCGAAGCGATCGATCTCCGCGAAAGCGAGCCCGGTCATGTCGAGCACGCGGGCAATCATCGGCATCAGCGCTTCCGCATGCCCGCGCGTCATCGGCTGCGATTCCTGCGCGAGCAGCGCGCCGCGCCCGGTGTCGAGCACGGCGACCGAGCAGGCCTCCAGCGCAGTGTCGATGGCGAAGACGCGCATCGCCTCAGCCCCCGGTGGCGATCAACCGCGACGGCGGGTGATCCAGCGGCCACCACGTTCTTGATTTATATCGCAGGACTTCGGCGTAATGGATGACCCGCTGGCGCGGGGCACGACAATTTCCGCTGTCCCCTTATACCGGTCTCACTTCCACCACCTCGGGCACGAAGTGGTGCAGCAGGTTCTGGATGCCATGCTTGAGCGTGGCGGTGGAGGACGGGCAGCCGGCGCAGGCGCCCTTCATGTGCAGGTAGACGACGCCTTCCTTGTAGCCCTTGAAGGTAATGTCGCCGCCGTCGCCGGCCACCGCCGGGCGCACGCGCTGTTCGATCAGGTCCTTGATGATGGCGACCGTCTCGGCATCGTCGGCGTTGAAGAACTCGTCGTCGGCGCCCTGCTGAGCTTCGGCGGCGACGAGCGGAGCCCCGCTCATGAAGTGTTCCATGATCGCGCCGAGGATGGCGGGCTTGAGCTGCTGCCATTCGCCGCCGGTCTTGGTCACCGAAATGAAATCGGATCCGAAGAAGACGCCGCCGACATTGGGAACGTCGAACAGGCGCGCCGCCAGCGGCGATTGCGCGGCGGCTTCGCGGGTCGGCATGTCGAGCGTGCCGGATTCGAGCACCGGCCGGCCGGGCAGGAATTTAAGCGTTGCGGGATTGGGCGTGGCTTCGGTCTGGATGAACATTTGAGGCGCTCCTTACGGGTTCAAGGCCCGTGGGTGGCAGGGCTTACAGGCCATAAATGGCGGTTGCGGCAGGTGCGGTCAACCGGGCTGTTTTTCCCCGATCCGGCGCGCCGGCCCCGCCTTACGCCATGGCCTCGAGATCCTCGTCGTTGAGGTGGCCCGGCACGATGGCCACCGGAATGGGGAAGCTGCTGGCGGTCTTGCAGATGCCGCTGACCAGCGGGCCGGGACCTTCCTTGCCGACCCCCGCGGCCAGCACCAGAATGCCGATGTCGGCATCCTCGTCGATCAGCTTGACGACCTCCTCGGCTGGATCGCCCTCGCGGATCACCCGGTCGGGCGTGATGCCCGCGATCTGGTGCGCGCGCACGGCGAATTTGTCGAGCGCGGCATTGGCCGCTTCCATCTGCTCGGCCTTCATGATGTCGGCGACGCCGAGCCATTGCTGATTGCGCTCGCCCGGTTCGATCACGCGCAGCATGATGATCTGCGACTTGGTGCGCTGGGCGCGCTTGGATGCCCAAAATACGGCGCGATCGCATTCCTCCGTATCGTCGATGACGACCAGATATTTGCGTTTGTGGCCGGTCTCGTAGCTGCGGCGCTTGGTGCTCATCGTCGCCCCCGATCATATGCGCAACAAGATACGCACTGAGAGTGAATGGTGGCATGCCCGGCACGTTCGCGACAAGCCGTCACGATCCGGCGCACATGCTGCGCGCGCCGACGCGCGCGCGCGAATCGGACGCACCCCAAACGTAGAAGCTGTTGCCGCAGACGCAAGGACGGGCGCCGGCGATTACCGCCGCACGAAACCGACGATGTCCTTCACCGCCTTCATGGTTTCGGCGGCGATCACCTGCGCGCGTGCGGCGCCGTCGGCCAGGATCGAGTCGATGAAGACCGGATCCTGCACCAGCCGCTTCATCTCGGCCCCGATCGGCCCGAGCTTGCTGACCGCGAGATCGACCAGCGCCGCCTTGAAGGTCGAAAATTGGGCGCTGCCGAATTCGGCGAGAACCTGAGCCTTGGTCATGTCGCTGAGCGCGGCGTAAATGCCGACGAGATTGTCGGCCTCGGGGCGCGTTTCCAGGCCCTTTTCCTCGCTCGGCAGCGGCTCCGGATCGGTCTTGGCCTTGCGCACCTTCTGCGCGATGGTGTCGGCATCGTCGGTCAGGTTGATGCGCGAATAGTCGGACGGTTCCGACTTCGACATCTTCTTGGAACCGTCGCGCAGCGACATCACGCGCGTCGCCGGTCCCTGGATGATCGGTTCCGGCAAGGGAAAGAAATGCTCGCCGTAGCCGTGCGCGCGGATCGACGGCGCGTAGTCGTTGTTGAACTTCTGGGCGATGTCGCGCGAAAGTTCGAGATGCTGCTTCTGGTCCTCGCCCACCGGCACATGCGTGGCGCGGTAGACCAGAATGTCGGCGGCCATCAGGTTGGGATAGGCGTAGAGGCCGACCGAGACATTCTCGCGGTCCTTGCCGGCCTTCTCCTTGAACTGGGTCATGCGGTTGAGCCAGCCGAGGCGGGAGACGCAATTGAACACCCAGGCGAGTTCGGCGTGCTCGGCGACCTGGCTCTGGTTGAAGATGATGTGCTTCTTCGGATCGATGCCGCAGGCGAGGAAGGCCGCGGTCACCTCGCGTGTCGCGCGCGCCAATTCGCTCGGCTCCTGCCAGACCGTGATGGCATGCAGGTCGACCACGCAATAGATGCAGTCGTAGCGCTCCTGCAGCGCCACGAATTTGGTGATTGCGCCGAGATAATTGCCGAGGTGCAGATTCCCGGTCGGCTGCACGCCCGAAAACACGCGCTCTTTGAACGCCATTGTCATCCTCTTCCGCTGGGGCGGTGGGAGCCATGCCACGCCGGAACGGCCCGGCGCAAGGGGCTATCGCGCCGGGCCCCTCCATCCGGTGAGCCGGCCGGCGAGCGGCATCGCGCCGGAAAAGCAAGATTTGTTCCGGTACGCAATGAATGCTAGGTGAGGCCGATCCGTCGGGCACGGCCGGGTGGGCTTTCGATGAGTAAAGACGAACTGATCGTACAGTTGGTGAAAGTGGCGCTCGGCATTCTGATCGGCGGCTACTTTCTGTGGTGGAGTTTGGAAGTGCTGAAACGGCTTCCGCCGCCGCACTAGCAAGCATCTCGCGCGCAGCCCGACCGGCGCGACACGAACGCGGCGCCGCCGGCGGTGGCGACATTGCGGGCAAGCGACATTGAGTGGGCCTCCGCCCCGTTCCCGCGCGTTGCGGCCGGAACGGCCGGCCCTTGCATTCAGGGGCGTCAACATTGCCTCGGATCGGTCAATCGTTATAGTGCGCCGCGCATTTTCGAGGGGACAAGATATGACCGAACTCCGCTACGACGTGCTCGGCATCGGCAACGCCATCGTCGATGTCATCGCGCGCGCCGAGGACGATTTCCTGGTGGCGCAGGGCATGCACAAGGGCACCATGGCGCTGATCGACGAGGCGCGCGCCAGCGCGATCTACGAGGCCATGGGGCCGGCGGTGGAAAGCTCGGGCGGTTCCGCGGCCAACACCATCGTCGGCGTGGCGAGCTTCGGCGCGCGCGCCGCTTTCGTCGGCAAGGTCAAGGACGACGAGCTCGGCCGCACATTCGCGCACGACATCCGCGCCGCGCGCGTCGCCTTCGATACGCCGCCGGCCTCCAACGGTCCCTCGACCGCGCGCTGCTACATCATGGTCACGCCGGACGGCGAGCGCACCATGAACACCTATCTCGGCGCCGCGCAGGACCTGCATCCCAACGATATCGACGAGGCGCAGATCGCCGCCGCGGCCGTCACCTATCTTGAAGGCTATCTGTGGGATCCGCCGCATGCGAAGGAGGCCTTCGTGAAGGCGGCGGCAATCGCGCACAAGGCCGGCCGCCAGGTCGCGCTTACTCTGTCGGATGCGTTCTGCGTCGATCGCTATCGGGCCGAGTTCCTCGATCTCATCCGCAAGGGCACGGTGGATATCGTCTTCTCCAACGAGCACGAACTGCACAGCCTTTACGAAACCGCCGATTTCGACACCGCGGTGAAGGCGCTGCGCGGCGAGGCCAAGCTCGCGGTGGTGACCCGCAGCGCCAAGGGCTGCGCGGTGGTGAGCAAGGACGGTGTCATCGCGGTGCCGGCGGAGCCGGTCGAGCAGGTCGCGGACGTGACCGGCGCGGGCGACCTGTTCGCGGCCGGCTTCCTGGTGGGGCTCGCGCGCGGCAAGGATCACACGACCGCCGCCCGCCTCGGCGGACTGGCCGCGGCGGAAGTGATCCAGCATATCGGCGCCCGTCCCGCCGTCTCGCTGCAGGCGCGCGCCGCCGAGAACGGCCTGGTGGTGTGACCCGCTTCGGCGCGAGACGCCGGGTTCTGTCCAGGCATCCCGCGCCGACCGGTGGGGCCTTCGCTTGCGCGAAGGGCCGTATTGCAAGGTCCCCGAGACGCCGCATAACCGGCCGCGGGCCGCATCCTCAAGCGCTTGGTAACCAATTGGTAACCGAACGTGGTTACCGATCGGTGAACAGCCCAATGCGAGGATGCGGCGATGGCCGAGCGCGAGGACTCTGAGAAGGCAAGCGGCGAACCTGCGGCGGTCCCGAACGATACGCCCAACGCGAACGAGCCGGCGGCACCGGTCGCGAAACGCGAACTGCCCGAAATCGAAGCTCCGTCGATCTCGCCGGCAGCGCCCGAGCCCGTCGTCGAGCCGAGGCTCGAGAGCGCCATTCCCATCGAAAGCGATTCGCCGATCGCCCCTGCGTCCGCGGCCCGCGCCGGCTTCACGCTCGGCGCACGCGGCCGGCGCAATGCCGTGCTCGCGGCCTCGGTGGCGATCGCGGCGGCTCTCGGCGCCGTGGTCGGCGGCATCGCCGGCGGCGGCTTCTTCAAGCCGGCAACCGCGCCGACCGATGTCGCGAGCCTCGAAGAACGCAAGGCGATGCAGCAATCCATCGCCCACCTCAGCAAAGAAATCGCGACGCTGAAGGCGAGCGTGGAGGCGGCCAACAAGTCCTCGCACAGCCAGATCGCGAAAATCAGCGAGCGGCTCGCCCGCGAGCGTAGCGAGGTCACCGGCTCGATTTCCGCCCCGCGAACCGTACCGTCCGCGCCGGCGCCCGCCGCCGCGCCGCACACGGCCGCGCCGATTCCGGCTCCGCGGCCGCCGCAGCAGATGGCCGCCATTGAAAACCCGGCGCCGCGCTACGCGCCGGTGGTTCCGGGATGGACGCTGCACGTCGCCCGCGACGGCTATGCCTTGATCGAAAACCGCGGCGAGATCTATCAGGTCATGCCGGGCGTGCCGGTACCGGGGCTCGGGCGGATCGAACAGATCAAGCGCGAGGACGGCCGCTGGATGGTGGTGACGCCGCGCGGCATCGTCGTGACCATGCGTGACCGCCGTTATTTCGAGCGCTTCTGAGCAGGCCCGCACCGGTCCAACCGTCACCCTGCGGCGCGCGGGCGCAAAACGCCTGAGCCTCGGGATGACGGATGACCGCAGGGCGCCGCCTTCATTTTAGCGTGAGGCCGATGGCGGCCTGTCGCGATCCATGCCAGATTTCCTCATTCGCTGACTTTCTTCCCGTCCCGTTTCAGGCCGGGAAGCGGCGCGCAGTGTAGGTCTCTGTCATGGGCGGCACGGCACTGAAAGTCCTCGCGGCGGCGGCGTCGATCCTGGCCGCCGCCATTGGTTCGGCGCAGGCGCAAGGCGCGGCGCCGGCCGCGCCCAAGCCCGAAATGATGGCAAACTGCCCCGGCCTGATTGCCGCGCGGCCGCCCTTCGTCACACCGGTGGCTTTCCGCCTCGCCGCGCTCAAGGCCGACGAGGTACGCATCACCTATGCCGGGCATTCGACCTTCCTGATCGAAAGCCCGCAGCTCGTGCGCATCGCCACCGACTACAATGACTATGTCCGGCCGTCCGTGCTGCCCGACATCGTGACGATGAATCATGCGCATTCCTCGCACTACACCGACCATCCGGATTCGGGCATCAAATACGTGCTGCGCGGCTGGAGCGAGGACCAGAAGCCGGCGCGCGTCGACCTGTCGTACAAGGACGTGCGGGTGCGCAACGTGCCCACCAATATCCGCAACTGGGACGGCGGTACCGAGCGTCACGGCAATTCCATCTTCATTTTCGAGCTGGCCAATCTGTGCATCGCCCATCTCGGCCACCTGCATCACACCCTGACGCAACAGCAGCTCAACGAGATCGGCCGTATCGATGTCGTGCTGGTGCCGGTGGACGGAAGCTATACGCTCGATCTCGAAGGCATGATCGAGGTGCTGAAGGCGCTCAAGGCCCCGCTGATGATTCCCATGCACTATTTCAGCGCCTATACGCTCGATCGTTTTCTGGCGCGCGTGCGTCAGGACTGGGACGTGGAGATTGCCGAGGTCCCGTCGGTGGTCGTCAGCAAGACCAGCCTGCCGGTCAAGCCCAAGGTCTTGGTGCTGCCCGGTCACTGAATACCGCCCGGACACCTGACTGTTCGCCGTTTGATCGCCGCCAGCGGGCGCTGGGCCGGCCGCCTTATCAACAGGGCGGGTTGACCGGTGGGAACCTTGCGCTACCTACGGCGTTTTCGCGGGCACGGTAATGGATTTGAGGGTATTTCCGATGGTGCAAAGTTGGAGTGGTTGGAAGCGTTTCCCGGACCCGCACAGCGGCGTGGATCAAGTCGAGGCGCCGATCGGGCCGGGTGTCTACGAAGTGCGTCACACCCTCACCGGCCGCGTGATCGCTTTCGGACACGCCGGCAATGTCGCGCATGCGCTCGGCCAATTGAAGGCCAATGGCGGCGTGGGCATCTTCGCGCGCCTGTTCGGCCGGCAGCCGCCGCTGGCGCGCGTCTCCGATCTCGAATACCGGACCTGCGCGGCGGGCAGCCGCGCCGAAGCGCGGACCACGGCGCAGCGTCTGCTCGGCCTGCGGCAAACCGCCTGGCGCCGCCGCCTGGATATGGGCTGGGCCAGCCGCTACGCCGGCTGAACGTCATTCAATGCTGCGTTGCGAACGGCCGGCCTTTGCGCCGGCCGTTTCGTTGATGGCGGCTTCCCGCGCGTCCGCAATCGCGTAGTATGCACGGCCTCCCACCGTATCCAACCAGCTTCGGACCGCCGCCCATGCCCTACGCCGTCACGCCCGACAATGTCCGCCTCTATTACGAAGAAGTAGGCCAAGGAACGCCGATCCTGTTCGTGCATGAATTCGCTTCCGATCATCGCGGCTGGGAGCCGCAGATGCGCGAATTCGGCAAGCGCCACCGTTGCATCGCCTATTCCGCGCGCGGCTATACGCCGTCCGACGTGCCGGCGGACAAGAGCGCCTACAGCTACCGGCATGTGATGCGCGATGCGGTGGCCGTGCTCGATCATCTCGCAATCGATCGCGCGCATCTTATCGGTCTGTCGATGGGCGGCTACACGTCGCTGCAGGTCGCACTCAATCATCCGACCCGTGTGCGGTCGCTGGTGCTCGCCGGCACCGGTTCCGGCTCGGAGCGCTGGTACACGGACGCGTTTCACAAGGCGTCATGCGCGCTCGGCGACCAGTTCGAGCGCGAAGGCTCGGCCGCCGTGGCGCGCACTTACGGCCTCAGCCCGAGCCGTATTCCGTTCGAGGTGAAGGACCCGCGCGGCTTCGCCGAATTTCAGCGCATGCTGGCCGAACACGACGCGCAAGGCTCGGCCAATACCTCGCGCGGCTTTCAAGGGGCGCGGCCTTCGCTCTACGATTTTGAAGCCGACATCAGGAAGCTTGGCGTGCCGGCACTGATCGTGGTCGGCGACGAGGACGATCGTTGCATCGAGCCGAGCCTGTTCCTGAAACAGACGCTGGCCGCGTCGGGCCTGGTGATGTTTCCCAAGACCGGCCACGTGGTGAATCTGGAGGAGCCCGAGCTGTTCAACCAGGTGGTGGGCGACTTCCTGGCGCGCGTCGAGGTGGGCCGCTGGCGCGCCCGCGACCCGCGGTCGATCGGGACAAGGCCGCTGGTGACGGTGGAACCCGCCGGCGGCTGATCCTATTTATACAGCGGGTCGTGCCGAACGCGGGAGCCGCCAATGTTGAAATGGGCCTTCGTCTTCCTCGTCATCGCCATCATCGCCGGCATATTCGGCTTCAGCGACGTGCAGGCGGTGTCCGCCACCATTGCGCAATGGCTGTTCGGCATTTTCCTGGTTCTGTTTTTGGCCGCGCTGATCGTCGGCCTCGCAATCGGCAGCAAGCTGATGTCGTGACGATGCGCATGGGGCCGTAAGACGGTGTCGCGGCGCGCCGCCGACGGCGGCATCGGCCTTGGCGGTTTCGGGAATCCGCCCGCGCGCATGCGCGTTCTACCGGATTTTATTGGGACGCGAGTTCCGCAAGGGTACTTGCGGAGGCACCCGGTCATGCATCGCATTACCCTGGTCGTTCTGGCGTCGTTGGCGTTCGCGCTGATCGCCGTCGCGGCAGGCCCGGCCAAGGCCGGCGGCTATGCCTACGGCTCTAACGCCGGCTTCAGTCCTTACGCCTGGATTCCGCGCGATTGCTGCGCTGGGCCGATCGCTCCGCCTCCGCTGGTGCCGGTCGGACCGGGGGCGCCGGGGGCGCCTGCCCTGTTCGCGCCACCGGTCGTGCCCGCGGTGCCCGGCGTGCGCTACCTGCGCCTCGTCGAGCAATTGCCTGACTGCGCTTATTGCGACAGCCCGCCCGCCCGGTTCGGCGCCAATCCCTATTGGCCGCCCGACTGCGCCTATGGCGGCTGCCCGGCTTATCTCGCCGCTCCCCGTCCCGCATCGGACCTCTGCTGGTCGCGGCGGGTGCGCGTGCTCGACCGTCGCGGCCATTGGGTCTGGCGGGTCAAAACGATCTGTCGCTGATCGCGTCGCCCCAGTCGTAGCGCTTGGCCGCTTTGTAGGCGTCCTTCTGCCGGCGATCGACCACGTATTCCTGCGCCGTCTGCGGTGCGCAGAGGGTCAAAACGACGCTCGCTTTGCTCACTTTCGGGCTGGCAAGGATGCGCCGGCCGCGCTCGAGATCGCCAAATCCCTTGCCCGCGACCAGGTAGGTGAATTTTTCGTCCTCGTAGGGAGCGTCCGCCCCTTTGGTCAGGCGGTGATCGCGCGAGCGCGCCAGGCGCGCGCCGAAGTGGCACCAGCGCGCGCTCGCGGACAGCGGGCAGGGACCCTCGTGCGAGCAGGGCGCGACGATCGCGGCGCCGGCGGCCAGCAGGAAATTCCGATAGTCGAAAATGCGTTTGAACC